>ENA-OUPA01000159-OUPA01000159.1-human-gut-metagenome-genome-assembly--contig:-NODE-159-length-52885-cov-6.10401_pt1 | contig 52885 bp, 49 predicted proteins | sample MGYA00237939_ERZ548770 | MGnify/ENA primary metagenome ERZ548770 (study PRJEB26490, sample SAMN05356877) | human gut metagenome | biome: terrestrial biome; feature: human-associated habitat; material...
GGGTATTCCCAGACCTCTGCGCGCCCCCCGGAGAACGCGGCCGTTAAGAAACAGCTTCCACTTCAGCAGCAGCGATGCCGGGACGGTACCCGCCTATGTGCGTCATCTTCGCTGTTTCTTAACGGCCGCGTTCTCCGGGGGGCGCGCAGAGGTCTGGGAATACCCCCTCCCGGTCGCCCGATGCGTGGTTGACTTTCTAGCTTGACGCTCTGACCATCCTAGTGCGCTTCGGCCCAGGTGGGGCCCCAGCTGACGTCGGCGATGAGGGGCACCTTCAGGCTGACGACACCTTCCATGACCTCTTTCACCATGGCGGCCAGCCGCTCCACTTCCCCAGCCGGCACCGAGAAGTCCAGCTCGTCGTGCACCTGGATCATGAGCTGGGCCTCAAAGTCCTCGGCCAGAAGACGGCGCTGCACCTCGTTCATGGCCATCTTGATGATGTCGGCGGCGCTCCCCTGCATGGGATGGTTCATGGCCGTGCGCTCGCCGAAGGCCCGCTGCTGGCCGTTGGAGCTCTTCAGCTCGGGAATGTGGCGCTTGCGGCCGAGCATGGTCTCGGCGAAGCCGCGCTCGCGGGCCTCGGCGACGGTCTCGTCCAAGTAAGTGCGCACGCCGGGGTACGCCTCGAAGTAGCGGTCGATCATCTCGCGGGCCTCGGCCACGGGGATGTCCAGCGTCTGGGAGAGTCCGAAGGCCTGCTGGCCGTAGACGATGCCGAAGTTCACCGCCTTGGCGCGGCTGCGCAGCTCCGGTGTCACCGCCTCCACCGGCAGACCGAAGACGCGAGAGGCCGTGGAGGCGTGGAAATCCGCCCCGGAGTTGAACGCCGCTACCAAGTGCTCGTCGCCGGACAGATGCGCGAGCAGGCGCAGCTCGATCTGCGAGTAGTCCGCCGACAGGAACAGCTCGCCCGCCCGCAGCGGCACGAAGCAACTGCGGATCTGGCGGCCGAACTCGGTGCGCACGGGAATGTTCTGCAGGTTCGGGTCGGATGACGACAGGCGCCCGGTCGTGGTGACCGTCTCGTTGAACTGGGTGTGCACGCGGCCGTCGGCGGCCCGCATACGGGGCAGGGCGTCGATGTAGGTGTTCTTGATCTTCGAGAACTCGCGGTAGCGCAGGATGAGGTCCGGCAAGGGATGGATGGCCGACAGCTCCGTGAGCACCTTGGCGTCGGTGGAGTATCCGCGCTGGTTCTTCTTCACCGGTGGCAGCTCCAGCACCTCGAAGAGGATGTGGGCCAGCTGCTTGGGGGAACTCAAGTTGAAGGGCTCGCCGGCCAGCTCGTAAATCTGGGCCGTGAGACCGTCCACCTCGGCCTGGGCCTCGCGCCCCAGCGCCTCCAGGCGCTCCGCGTCGATAGCGGCGCCCACACGCTCCATGACGGCGAGCACCCCCACGAGCGGCAAGTCGATGTCGGCGTAGGCGTCCCAGCTGCCGTCCTTCTTCAGCGCCTCCTCCAAGAGCCCCTTCAGCAGACGAGCCGCCGTGGCGCGGATGGCCGCGCGCTCGGCGTCGGTTTCGGCCTCGGGCAGCGTGGAGGCGGCCAGGGCCTCCATGAGCGAGTCGTAGGTGTAGGCGGAAAGCGACGAGTTCAGCACGTAGCCCGCCACGGACAGGTCGAAGCCGTCGGCAGAGAGCACCTCCCCATCGCTCACGAGAGCCGGCTCGGCGGTGTCGGCCGGGTACACCCGATGCAGCTCCGCCTTCACATCCAGGGCCACGAACGAGCCTTCCCGAACCACCTGGGCGAGCAGCGCCAGCGCGTCGTCTCCCACCGCGACGACCGTTGCCTCGTCGGTGGCGAACGCGCCGGTCGCCCCCTCGTCGAACAACGACACCTGCTCCGGATCGACGAAGGCGACGCCGATGGTCTCCCCCGCCTTCACGGCCCGGGCGACCTCGGCCGCGCCGGCGTCCCCCTCGAGCACCGGCGCCACTTCCAACTTCGCCTCGCGCGAGGGCGGCTCGGCATCGATCATGGCCAGCACCCGGGCCAAGGGGCTCGCCAGCTGGTACTTGCCGAACGCCTCCTCCACGTCCGCCGCGTCGAAGGCGGGAAAGCTCACCGCCTCCAAGTCGAGGGGGAAGTCCAGATCGGTCACGATGGTCGCGATCTCCCGGGACAGAAACGCCGTCTCGCGGTTGTTCTCGATGTTCTCCTTCTGCTTGCCCTTGAGCTCCCCCACGTGCTCGTAGATGCCCTCCATCGACCCGTAGGTCTGCAGAAGCTTCGTGGCGGTCTTGGGCCCGATGCCGGGCACGCCGGGGATGTTGTCGGAGCTGTCGCCCATAAGCCCCAGGTAGTCGATGAACTGGGCGGGCGTCACGCCGTAGCGCTCCTCCACCTCGGCCGGCCCGTTGATGGTCACGTCCGTGATGCCCTTCTTCGTGGTCACGATGCGCGTCAACTCGCTCGCCAGCTGGTAGGCGTCCTTGTCGCCGGTGACGAGCAGGGTCTCGTATCCCAGCGCCTCGTCGCGGGCGGCAATGGTGCCCAGAATGTCGTCGCCCTCCCAGCCGGGCACCTTCACCACGGGGATGGCCATGGACTCGAGCAGCTCCTGAATGACGGGGAACTGCACGTGCAGCTCCTCGTCCATGGGCGGCCGCTGCGCCTTGTACTGGGCCATGGCCTCGATGCGGTGCACCGGCTTGCCGGCGTCGAAGGCGCACACCACCGCGTCCGGCGAGGCCATCTCGATGAACTTGCAGAGCATGGTGAGGAAGCCGAAGACGGCGTTGGTAGGGGTGCCGTCCTTGGCGGTCATGGGCGTCTGCACCGCATGGTAGGCGCGATGCATGAGCGAGTTTCCGTCGATAACGGCGATCTTTTTTGACATTTCGAGCCTTTCGGGTCTTAGGCGTTCCACAAATAGCCGACGCCGCGCACCGTTTCCAGGCGCTGAGCGAGCTCCGGGCCGAGCTTGGCGCGCACCCGGCGCACGTGGACGTCCACGGTGCGGCTGCCGCCGTAGTAGTCGAAGCCCCATACGCGGCGCAGCAGCGCATCGCGGGAGTAGGTGCGGCCCGGGTGAGTGACGAGGAAGGCGAGCAGGGCGTATTCCAAATAAGTGAGATCCACCGGCTCGCCGCCGACCTTCACCTGGTAGGTGGCCAGGTTCACGGTCATGTTTTCCACGGTGATGTAGTCGGCCGAACTGCCCTCGTTGCCGGGCCACAGCAGCTGGCGGATGCGGGTGGCGCACTCGGCGGCGCTCGCCCCGTGCACGACGAAGTCGGCCTTGCAGGACACCGGCAGGCGGAACTGGGCGAGCTGGTCCTCGTTCACGATGACGAGCATGGAGGTGGCGCCTTCCTCGGCGAGCACCGCCTCCACCGTGGCCACCGTCCCCAGAGCGTCGCCCCGGGCCTCGTAGATGATCAAGTCGTGGCTGGGATGCGCCGCGAGCAGCTTCTTGAACTGCACCGACGAGCCGGCCGCCACGTCCACATCCAGCTTCGAGAGCACCTGCTGGAACTTGTGGGCGTTATCGAGGCTGTCCGCGATGAAGATTACCGTTTTGCGCTGCATGCTACAACACCGCCAAATTGCGCTCGAGCTCCCACGCGGTCACAATGCCCTGGTAGGCCTCCCATTCCTCGCGCTTGGTGCGCACGAGGTAATCGTGGATGTGCTCGCCCAAGGTCTCGCGCATAAGGCGGCTTTCCGCGAAGCGCTCCACGGCCTCGCCGAGGGATTCCGGCAAGGTCTCGATGCCCCGGGCGCGATGCTCGTAGCGGGTGCAGCCGATGGGCGCGGCCTCGTCGGCCGGGGGCATCAGCTCAAGCCCCTCCTCGATACCCGCAAGCCCCGCGGCCAGCATGACGGCGAAGGCCAGATAGGGGTTCGCCGCCGGGTCGGGACTACGCAGCTCCACCCGGCAGGCCGACTCGCTGTTCGGACGATAGCCCGGGATGCGCACCAAGGTCGAGCGGTTGCGCGCGCCCCAGCTGATGCAGGTGGGCGCCTCCCCTCCCGGCTGCAGGCGCTTGTAGGAGTTCACGTACTGATTCGTGACCAGCGTGTACTCCGGCGCGTACTTCAAAAGGCCGGCGATATAGCTCTTCGCCGTGGCCGACAGGTTGTAGCCCGACGGATCGTCCGGGTCGAAGAACACGTTGTTGCCCGAGCGGTCCATGAGGCTCTGGTGCACGTGCATGCCGTTGCCGGGCGCGTCCGCCATGGGCTTGGGCATGAAGGAGGCGTACACCCCGTGCTTCATGGCGATTTCCTTCACCACCTGCTTGTAGGTCATGACAGCATCGGCCATGGAGAGTGCATCGGCGTAGCGCAGGTCGATCTCGTGCTGGGAGGGACCCTTCTCATGGTGGGAGTACTCCACGGGAATGCCCATCTTCTCCAGGGTGAGCACCGTGTCGCGGCGCAAGTCGGAGGCGGAATCGAGCGACGTCAGATCGAAATAGCTGCCGTGGTCGAGCACCTGGGTGCCCTCGGCGTCCTTGAAGTAGAAGTACTCCAGCTCGGGCCCCACGATGAACGAGTAGCCGGCCTCGGCGGCCCGGCGCACTACGCGCTCCAGCACATGGCGCGAATCTCCCGCGTAGGGTTCCCCTTCCGGCGTGCGGATGTCGCAGATCATGCGGGCCACGGCGTTGGCCTGGGGGCGCCAGGGCAGGATCTCGAAGGTGGAGGGGTCGGGAAAGGCCAGCATATCCGACTCCTGCGCCGCCGAGAACCCCTCGATGCAGCTGGCGTCGAAGCCCATGCCCTCCTCGAAGGCGCTCTCCAGCTCGCCGGGCACCACCGCGAAGGACTTCATGTTGCCCAAAACGTCGGTGAACCAGAACCGAACGAAATGCACATCCCTGCTCTCCACCGTTTTCAGGACGAAGTCCTGCTCCGGATTCGCAACCATCTCTACTCCCATCGGTCGCGTTACATTCAACCTTCAGCATTATAAAACCGCGCTCGCTCCCCTATGCGGGAATTCACAGGACGGCAAAAGAAAAGACCCGCCGCACACAGGGGGTGCAAGCGGGTCTTGCGTTCACCGGATGCGATGACGGGCTACTCGGCGGCCTCCACGGCCTCGGTCACCTCGGCGTCGGTCAGCTCCACGCCGGGAGCCTCCTCGGCGGTGCCGGCGGCAGCGGCGTCCTCCATGTTCTGGACCTCTTCCATGGCCTCGGCGCGGGCGGCCTCCTCGGCGGCCTTGGCGGCGTAGGCGGCGGCGCGCTCGGCCTTAGCGGCGGCCTTGGCCTCGCGCTCGGCCTTCTTGGCGGCCTCGCGCTCGGCGATCTGGGCGGCGCGCTCGGCCTTCTTGGCGGCCTCGCGCTCGGCCACGACGTCCTTAGCGGCGCCGAAGCGGTCGGCAAAGCGCTGGACGCGTCCACCGGTGTCGATGAGCTTCTGGGTGCCGGTGTAGAAGGGGTGGCAGGCGTTGCAGATGTCGATCTTCAGCTCGGGCTTGGTGGAGCGGGTGGTGAAGGTGTTGCCGCAGCTGCACTTCACGACGCAGTCCACGTACTCCGGATGAATACCTTGCTTCATTGGGTTCTCCTAACTTCCTTGGTTTCCGACCAAGGGGCCGAATGCGGCTTGGTTTCCGACCAAGCCCTGAGACAAGCTTGTCTATATTAGCACCGTTTTCCCCGAATGCAAGAAAAAAAGACCCGCGCAACACGGGTCTTTCTCATTTCGCTCCGCGAGCGGATGGATTAGATCTCGGTCACCCACAGGCCGTGGAGGTTGCAGTGCTCGTAGACCTTGAGCGGCGTCTCGCCCTCGGCGACGACGAACTCAGCGTGGGGGGCATCGCCCGGGGCGAGCGGGTGGATCTGGTAGCCCTTGTCGGTCACCAGGCAGATGAACTGGATCCAGTGCTCCTCCAGCATGGGATGATCCACCGAACCCACGTTCACGATGACCTTGTTGCCCTCGACCTCGACGGCGGGCACGTGCTTCTCCAGGGCGGCGTCCTGAGAGTCGGCGACCAGCTCGACCATCTTCTCGCCGCAGCACACCAGCGGCACGCCCGCGTCGAAGACCTTAACGGCAATGTTGCCGCAATGCATGCACTTGTAGAATTTCACGTCCATGTTCTACCTCATATCTCTTGTAGCTGCTCGTTACAAAGAGCCGCAGACGCGCTGTCCGCAGCCTTGAAATATTGTACTGGAAGGAGCGCCGCCCTAATTTCCGCAGCGCCGGGTGACACCACGTCGTTACAAGAAAACCCGATGGAGCGCCTAAGCCGCCTCGCCAGGAACAGACGGCGGCTGAATCTCCTGCGGCCCAACCTGGGGATGCCGCGTCCTCGCTGCCCAGATGAGCAGCGCGATGCCGGCCACAATGAGCGGCGCCGAGAGCACTTGGCCCATAGTGAGCCAGCCGCCCCACAGGTATCCCAATTGCACGTCGGGCTCGCGCACGAACTCGATGAGGAAGCGGAAGATGCCGTAGAGCACCAGAAATGCGCCGAGGAAGGTGCCCTGGGGCCTCGGCGGCCGCTTGCGCGAGAGCGCGAACAGGACGCAGAAGATGACGAGTCCCTCCAGCACCGCCTCGTAGAGCTGGCTGGGATGACGCGGCATCATGCCGGCCGCCCCGCCGAACACGACGCCAAGGGGCCCGTCGGTGGGCGCGCCCCACAGCTCGCCGTTCACGAAGTTGGCGCAGCGGCCGAAGAACAGGCCAATCGGCGCCGCAATGGATCCCAAGTCGGCCAAGGTGAGGAACGGGATACGCGTCATGCGCGCCGCCACGGCGCCCCCGATGAGCAGGCCCACAAGACCGCCATGGAAGCTCATGCCGCCCTGGTTGAACGCGAGTATCTCCAGCGGATGGGACAGGTAGTAGCCGTCGCCGTAGAACAGCACGTATCCGATGCGCGCACCCAGCACCACGCCGACGATGGCGCAGACCATGAGCGTGAGCAGGTTGTCCTCGCTCATGCCGAGCTTCCAGCGCTTCGCTACGAAGTAGATGATGGCGGCGGCGCAGACGAACCCGAGCACGTAGGCCAGGCCGTACCAGCGCACCACCAGAGGCCCCAGCGAGAAGGCAATGGGGTCGAGTCCCTGATAAATGTCGTTCAGCATTACGATGTTCCCTCATGGGCGCCCATGCCGGCGCCCAACTCGATGGCGGCAAATACAACTTCCTCCCGCAACTCGGGCGGAATGGTCAGAAGCGCCGAGATGCGGGCGGCGCAATGGGGACAGGTCAGCGTGAACAGCGCCAGGTCGGAGCGCAAGGCCATGAGCGAGTCGTAAGCGCGCACGTCGAGGTCATCGGCCCCGCAGGCCGGACAGGTCACCTTCGCTTTCACTGCTCTCACCGCCTTCGCTCACGCTTGAACCTTTGCCGAACTGCATTGTAGCAGAGCCCCTCGACAATCACGCAAAAGCAAGCCCTCTCACCCAACTGCCTTCTCGGTCTTTGCAAAAAGTCGAGAGAAAATGGTCACAAAATCTGTGTCGAGTCCTAAAGCAGGAACCGGTTGCGGCCGCTGAATTTGTCGCGCGTACACGTTTCCGGGTCGATGTCCGGCCCATTCACAAGGAAGTGCTCGCAGAAGCGACACACCTGCTTGACAGCCGCGTCGTAATCGCGGTTCGGATTTAAGAGCACTCCGAAGTCCTCGCACACCACATGAGTCGGACGGTGGCACGCCGCGTAATGGCAGTCCGCCGGGCACGGCTCCCCCGGCACGTTGTGCGGACAGCGCCCCTGCATCTCGTCATCGCACCCGCGACGGCTCCAGCATCCTTCCATACACCAGCCTCTCTCGTAAAAAAGCGGGCCCCGAAGAGCCCGCACGCATTTCCGAACTCGTTGCCGCCTATTGGGCCGGCACCACGGAGGTAACGCCGGGCACGCGCTCCTTCAGGATGCGCTCGACGCCATTGGCGAGCGTCATCTGGGACATGGGGCAGCCCTTGCAGGCACCCTGCAGCTCCACCGTGACGACGCCGTCGTCGGACACGTCCACCAGCTGCACGTCGCCACCGTCGGCCTGCAGGCTCGGGCGGATCAGCTCCAGCACCGCGGCCACATCGGACTTCTCAACCATGAGTCACTCCTATCGTGAGAGGTTTCCTATATCGGCCAGCATCATAACACAGAGGGCGCCTAGCCGATCCAGTCGGTGCCGATGATCACCAAAACGTTGGTGTCGAAGGTATAGAAGTCACCGCCGTTCACCACCCGTCCCGCGGACAGGTCGCTCACGATGGCCTTGGCGGCGATTTCGAAGGCCTCGTCCTTGTAGATGACGAGCGTCTCGGGGTACACCGTGCCATCGTCCACGTTGCCGACGGATTTCACGTCGTAGCCCGCCGAGGTCAGAAGCTCGCCGCAACGGGCCGCCGCGCCCTGGATGCCGCTGCCGTTGCGCACCTCCACGGTGACGAGGCTGCGGTCGACATTGGCGAGGTTGCCCTCGAAACTCTCCGGCGAATTCCCCGCGTTCACCGCTTCCATCATCGCGGCGAGATCCTCGTCGGACACCTCGTAGGTCTCCTCGCCCTCGTCGGAGGTCGTGAGGCGCCCGGGAACCACGGCAGCGTACACCGTCGCCTCGGTGAGGGGGCTGAGAGCATCGCCCAAAGAGATGAGCTGGCCGCTTGTCCAGTCCGTGGAGACGAAGGGCGCGCCGTCGGCTATCACGCTCGGGAAGGAAAGACCCTCGCCCGAGGTGGCGCGCTCGGCCAGATTCACCGTGAACAGGGCCCGCATCTTCGCCTGCATTCCCATTGCATCGCTGTAGTTGGCCGCTCGCAAAAGCGTAAGCGCCTGGGCGCCTTCAAGCGTCTGGGAGCCGGCGGCCAGCACGTGGATGCCGGCCCGGGGGTCGTCCACTTCCTCGGACAGCTCCACCGGCACGCCTCCCACCAGATCAACCAGGGAGGCGAGGCCTTCGGCATCGGTGGAGGCAAAGTGGGCGAACTGAACCCCGAGCAGCGAACCGGCGGCCCGGAGAAGCTCCGCGTCGCCGCCAACCGACGTGGCGTCGCGGAGGGCGTGGCGCTCGCCGTCGGAAAGCTCCACGGACACCGAGGGCGGCAGCGAGATGAAAGTAAGCGTGCGGGCGCCCTCGTCGATGCGCACGGCCAGGTAGGCCGCGTCGGAGGACGTAGGAGCCGTCGCGTTTCGGGAGAGATCGGCGGAGAGCAGCGCGTAATAGGGCGCTCCCTCCTCGGGAGCCGTCAGCGCCTCTTTGGCGTTCGAGTCGCCCAAGGACAGCTGGGAGTCGGACCAGGCGAAGAACGCCGCCGTGCCCGCCACGGCGGCCACCACGACTACGAGCAGGGCAACCGCCCCGAAGAAGATCATCTTGCGGCGGCGCCCCTTGGCCTGAATCTCCTCGGCGTAGCTGCGCCGGGCGCGGCGCCGAGCGTAATCGGAGTCGCTCTCGCCGCTCGTAGCGCCCACGTCCACCTGGTCCACCATGCCGCGGTCGGCTCGGCGGCTGCGGCGTCCGTCGGAGAAGTCGACGCGGGCCGGACGGTCGGCGCCGGCAGCGTGGCGCCCGCGAACAGAGGAGCCGCGTTCCACATGGGAGCCGATCATGGAATCGTTCACGCGTCGGGAGACGCGACGGGTCTGGGAGGCCGAAGGGGCCCTTTTGCCGTGCAGTGCCATGGACGCCCCTAGCGGAGAGAATCCGCGGACACGCGACGGATATCGGCGCCGAGGGAGGCCAGCTTGCCCACGTAGTCCTCATAGCCGCGGTCGATGTGCTCCAAGTGGTGCACGCTCGTCTCGCCGTCAGCCACGATGCCCGCGAGCACGAGAGCCGCGCCCGCCCGCAGATCGGTGGAGGACACGGGCGCCCCTTCCAAATGATCGACACCGCGCACGATGGCATGGTGGTCGTCCAGCGTCACGTCGGCCCCCATGCGCATGAGCTCGGCGGCGAACATGAAGCGGTTCTCGAAGACGTTCTCCGTGATAACCGACACGTCATCGGCCAGGGCCGCCAGCAGCATGAACTGAGCCTGGAGATCGGTGGGGAACCCGGGGTGCGGCAGCGTCTGGATGTCCACGGAGGACAGGGGCCCTTCGCGGCGCACGGTGATCCAGTCGTCGCCCGTTTCGACATCGCAGCCCATGGCGCGCAACTTCATAATGGCCATGCGCAAAAAGGCGGGGTCGATGCCGTGCACGGTGAGGGGGCCTCCGGAAAGCGCGCCGCCGACGAGGAAGGTGCCCGCCTCGATGCGGTCGCCCACCGTCGTGTGCTCGCAGGGATGGAGCGTCGAGAGCGGCACGCCCTCGATCTCGATGAGCGAGGTGCCGGCGCCGGTCACGCGCGCGCCCATGGCGTTGAGCATGTTCGCCAGATCCTCGATCTCGGGCTCGCAGGCGGCGTTCTCAATGGCCGTGTGGCCCTCGGCGGTCACGGCGGCCATGAGCATGTTCTCCGTGGCGCCCACCGAGGGGAACTCGAGGTACACGTGGGTGCCGCGCAGGCCGTTCGGCGTCGTGGCGGCCAGAACGCCGTGATCCACGTCGAACGCAACGCCCAGGGCCTCCAAGCCCACCAGGTGCATGTCGATCTTGCGGGCGCCGATCTGGCAGCCGCCGGGCATGGCCACCCGCGCCTCGCCGAAGCGCCCGATAAGCGGCCCCAGCACCGAGATGGAGGCGCGCATCTTCGAGACGAGCTCGTAGGGCGTCTCGCAGCTGTCGACGTCGGCAGTGTTTATGCGCAGGGTATGCCCCTCGCGCACCACGGTGGCGCCCAGGCGCGCGAGCACCTCGCTCATAAGTTCGATATCGGAAATGAGCGGCACGTTGTGCAGGATCGTCTCCCCCTGCCCCAGAATGGACGCGGCCATGAGCTTCAAGGCCGAGTTCTTGGCGCCGGAGACGCGCACGTCGCCTTTGAGGGTATGGTTTCCCCGAACGATGATGACTTCCTGGTTCATTTCTAGTCCTTTTGCCGGGACGCCCGAGCGCCCCGCGTCATGCAACTATTCACAAGTGTCCCTATTATAGAAAAAAGCCCGCGCACCCGCGCGGGCTTTCCTCCTTTTGGAAATAAATCCATCCCGTTGCGGCTACTCGCCCAGAGCGAAGCGCACGAAGCCGGTGATGGCGATTTTTCCGCCCATCTCCTTGGCGCACTCGTCGGCGTACTGGGCCACCGTGAGGTCGGGGTTCTTCACGAAGTCCTGCTCAGCGAGGCAGTTCTCCTTGTAGAACTTGTCCATGCGGCCGAGCGCGATCTTCTCCTGGATGGCCTCGGGCTTGCCGGACTCGGCGGCCTGGGCCTTGTAGATCTCCATCTCGTGGGCGGCCACGTCGGCGGGCACGTCCTCGCGAGTGGCGGACACCGGGTTCAGAGCGGCCACCTGCATGGCGATGTCGCGGCCGCACTTCTGGAAGGCGTCGGAGGCCGGATCGATGCCCTCGACGTTGAAGGTCACCAGAACGCCGATCTTGCCGCCGCCGTGGATGTAGGCGGACACAGCCTGGGCGTCCACCACGGCCACGCGGGCCAGCTGCGTGTTCTCGCCCATTACATGGATGCAGTCGGTGACGATCTCATCGACGGTTTCGCCGTCGATGACGGCGGCCTTCAGCGCGTCCACATCGGCCGGCTTCGCGGCAAGCGCCGCCTTGGCGATCTTCTCGGCGTAGGCCTTGAACTTCTCGTTCATGCCCACGAAGTCAGTCTCGCAGTTCAGCTCGACCACGGCGCCGGTGGTGCACGCATCGTTCACGATGGCCATGACGGTGCCCTCGTTGGTGGCGCGCCCGGCCTTCTTGGCGACGGCGGCGAGCCCGCGGGTGCGCAGCACGTCGACGGCCTTCTCCATCTCGCCCTCGGCCTCGGCCAGGGCCTTCTTGCACTCCATCATGCCCGCGCCGGTCATCTCGCGGAGCTCCTTCACCATGGAAGCGGTGATGTTAGCCATGAATTCCTCCTTTGGGGAATGAGAGTCTTACTTACTCAGAGACAGCGTCGGCGACCACGTCGGCAGCGACCTCGGCGCCCGCGCCCTCGGCCACGTCGGCAGCGGCCTCGACGGCCACTTCGGCCACGGCGTCGGCGGCAGCGGCCTCGCCGGCCATCTCGGCGGCGGTCACGTCAGCGCCGGTGCCGGCGATGACGGCGTCGGCCATGAAGTCGGCCAGAAGGCGCACGGAGCGGATGGCGTCGTCGTTGGCCGGAATGCCGTAATCGACGTCGTCCGGGTCGCAGTTGGTGTCGAGCGTGCCCACGACGGGGATCTCCAGGCGATGGGCCTCGTGCAGGGCGATGCCCTCGCGGTTGGTGTCGATCACGAAGATGGCGTCGGGCACCTTCTTCATGTTGCGGATGCCGTTGAGGTTGGTCTGCAGCTTCGCCAGCTCCTTGTGCAGCAGGATCTGCTCCTTCTTAGGAAGCAGCGCCATGCGGCCGTCGGCGTCCATGGCCTCCAGCTCCTCCATGCGCTTCACGCGGGTGCGGATGGTGGCGAAGTTGGTGAGCATGCCGCCGAGCCAGCGGGCGTTCACATAGGGCATGCCGCAGCGGTTGGCGGCCTCGGAGACGGCCTCCTGGGCCTGCTTCTTGGTGCCCACGAACAGCACGGTGCCGCCCTTGCGGGTGAGGTTGCTCACGAAGGTGTAGGCGGCGTCGAGCCCGTAGAGGGTCTGCTTCAGGTCGATGATGTAGATGTCGCCGCGGCTGCCGAAGATGTACGGCTTCATCTTGGGGTTCCAGCGGCGGGTCTGATGCCCGAAGTGCGCGCCTGCGTCGAGCAACGTGGTAATGCTGACTTTCGTCATGATCACTCCATTCGTTAGTCCTCTGCCCGAGGTCATCCCGCCCCTTCGCAGCCTTTTTCCGGTGGCCACTCGCGAAGTTCGGTCGCCCGAGCATGTGTGATAGTTGCCGCTGCCCATCGCACGCCTGCGAAGACAGCCTGTCTAAAATAGCACAATCCCCCGCAAAAGCAAGGGATTGCGCAAAGAAAGTACGTTCAGCCAGCCAACCGGCTGGTTCTTATTTGTACTGGCTCTCGTGCTTGCGGAAGAAATCGAAGCGCGGGGGGAGCTCGTGGATGCGGTGGGCGCCGGCATCGATCTCGATGGCCGGGCACAACTCGTCGTTGGAATCGAAGTCGTAGTTCCAGCTGAAGAAGTCACCGAAGTCGAAGCTCAGGTAGTCGCAGATCTTCTCGCAGCCCACGGGCACGACGGGATGCATGAGCAGGCAGGCCACGCGCAGCAGGTAGAACGAGTCCACAAGCACCTGGCGGCGCGCATCCGCGTCCTCGGACGCCTCGGCGGCCTTGATGCCGTCGGCCCACCACTTGTTCGACCAGCGGATGAACTCGTCGCACACCGACATCACCCGGTGCAGCTCCACCTTGTGCATGCGCTCCTCGTAGTCGAGCAGCGCCTCGAAGGCGCGACGACGCACCTCGGGCGTCACGGCGCCCAAAGGCATGCAGCCGTCGAAGTTCTTCTGCGCCTCGTAGAAGCAGCTGCGGGCGAGACGGTTGAACACGTTGGTGAGCAGCGCCCCCTCCTTGAGCACCGGGTCGGCGTAGCGCGGATCGTCGCGCTTGGCCGGGTCCGGGTCGAAGGGCTTGGGGGAAAAGCCGACGGACTTCTGGTCGAGCCCGAGCGCCAGGAAGTGGGCGCGCAGCTGCTCGGGCGTGTAGTGCTCCAGCAGCTCCTCGCCCGTGGGCGGCTTCACCGCGCTCGACGAGGAGGCCTTCTTTTTCCCGAAGAGCATATGGTGGTTCGCCACGAGCGTGGTCTGGCGCATCTGGGAGTCGGGGCCCTCGGCGAACAGGCCGCCGGGGCGCAGAGCCTCCCACAGCGCCGGCTGGGCCACGCCGTAAAAGTACAGGTTGTCCTGGCCGATGAACTGGTAGACCCGAGCGTCGTCGGAGCACCAGAAGTCGCGCCAGCTCGTGCGCGGCATCCCCTGCTCGTCGTTGATCGTGATGGTGAACGAGATGGGCGCCCACAGCGATTCGGGCCAGCACCACACCGTGAGCCCCTCCACGCCGTCGATGACGGGAGCGCGCACGCCCCATTCGATGTTGCCGGTGATGCGAAAGGGCACGAGCGTCTTCGAGGTGCGGAAGCGCAGGCCGGCCGCGGCCAGCGCGTCGCGGGCCCGATCGCGCTCGCCGATGGAGGCGAACTCTATCTCGAAGGATTGCTTGTTGCCCTCGGCGGGACGGAACTCGTGGGGCGGCAGCTCGGCGGCCATGGCCTCGTACTCTTCCAAGTGCTCGTTCTTCACGAAGATCACGGGCGGCGCCAGAAACTCGGCGATGGCCTTGGTCACCACCGGGCGCACCTCGTCGTCGGCCTCAAGCTCGCGCACGTAGCCCTTCAGGAAGTCCTCGAACCCGGGCAGATCGAAGTACCAGTTCTCCACGGGCCGCATCGCGGGGACGGTGCCCGTGAGCGTGGACACCGGGGCGATGAGGTCCACTGGCGCGTACTGGTGCCCCAGATCGCACTCGTCGGCGTAGGCGTGCTCCGACTTGCAGCCCTGCACGGGGCAGTGGCCCTGCACCTGGCGGCCGTTCAGGAAGGTGCCGGCCTTAGCGTCGTAGAACTGCAGGGTGGAATCCAGCTTCAAGTGGCCGCTCTCGTGCAGGCGCTCGATGAACTGGTCGGAGATCATCTGGTGCACGTCGCCCGCGTGCCCGATGCCGCTGCCCTCGTAGATGTCCAGGCTCACCTGGAAGGCCTCGAGGGTCGCCTTCTGGCGCTCGTGGTTGGCGAGCACGTAGTCGGCGATGGTGCCCGAGAACTCGCCGGCCTCCACCAATTTGCGGTAGCCCTCGTTGATGGGGCTGCCGAAGCAGTCGGTGCCGGAGACGAAACGGACGTTCTCGGCGCCGATGCGGTCGCGCAGAAAGCGCGCGAAGGCGTCGGCGGGCACGAACACGCCGCCGATGTGGCCGAAGTGCAAGGGCTTGTTCCCATAGGGCATGCCCGCCGTCACCACGGCGCGGGCGGGCCACTCGACCCGCTCTCTGCTATTCAAGTCCGACACGGTTCTCCAACTCCTTCAGTGTCCCGGAAACATCCAGCGAATCTTCGGTGCCCATGATATCCAGAAGGCGCGACAAATCGCTCGTGGACGACTGCAGATACACGGTATCAGCATCGGCGATACCGGCCAGCTCGCAGGCCTTCGCCACGGCGGCCTCTTGGGTGCCCAACTCGTCGGCCAGCCCGTTTTCCACGGCGTCCATGCCGGTGAACGTAAGGCCCGTGGCCAGTGCGCGCACGTCTTCCACCGGCATGTCGCGGCCCTCGGCGACGAAGTTGATGAACACCTCGTTGATCTGATCCACCTGATCCTGGTACCAGGCGCGCTCCTCCTCGGTGAGCGGGCGGTTGCCGGCGCCGGAGTCCTTGGCGTCGGCCGAGGTGATGTTCTCGACGGAGATACCCAGCTTCTCGTAGAGCCCCGACAGGTCGGTCACCGACATGATGACGCCGATGGAGCCGATGGAGGTCGTCTTGTCCGTGAAAATGTAGTCGGCCTGGGACGAGATCATGTAGGCGGCACTCGCGTTGATGGAGGCGCTCGAGACCACCACGGGCTTGGAGAAGTCGCGGATGTAGGTGCTCATCTCCTCGCCGGCCGTGGCCACGCCTCCGCCGGAGTTCACGCGCAGCACGACCGCCTTGATATGCGGGTTCTGCTCGGCGGCGTCCAACTGGCTTTTAAGCCCCTCGGGGCTTGAGGTGGTGCCGTCGTACTGGATGGTGCCGCTGATGTTGATGATGCCCACGGTGTCTCCGGTAACCGTGTCGGCCCAGGAGGGCGACTCGTAGGAGAAGGCCCCCATGGAACTGGTGAACACCGAGGTGCACGACCCGATGGTGGCCACCCCCAAGATGAGCACCGTCAGCACGGCGGCCAGACCGACGATCCAACCGCGCCGTTTGGGCTGCTGGGCCGGGACGGCCCCAGCCGCGGTGCCGTAGGGAGCCTGGGCCGGCGCCGCGTAGGCGGCAGCCGGCTGCGACTGGGGCTGCGCTGCGTAAGCGGCTTGAGACTGGGCGGCATAGGCGGCAGTCGGGCGCGGCTGGGCAGCGGCGTAGCCGTAGGGATTTGCCTGCGCCTGCGGCTGCGGAGCCACCTGATAGGGAGGCTGGGGAGCGGCCTGCTGCGATGGGGCGCCCTGCCCCTGCCCCGCCGACGTGCCGCCCGAGGACGGGGCGCCCTCCTGCGGTGCACCCCAGGCGGCGTTCTGCCATTGGTTTTGATCGCTCATGATGCCTCTTTCGTCGGGCCGGATTCGTCGGGCTTACAGTTCCATGCCATCGTCCGCACGACCCTGCTGAGCCTGCATCTTCTTCGCCATGCGCAGCAGGAACTCCTGGTTGGAATTGGTCTGCTTCAGCGACTTGATGAGCATGTCCATGGCGCGCTCGGTGGAGTTCGTGTTGGCCAGAATGCGGCGCACGCCCCAGATGAGCGGGGCCTCCTGCGGATCCATGAGCAGCTCCTCCTTGCGCGTGCCCGAGGAGATGGGGTCGATGGCCGGGAAGATGCGGCGATCGGCCAGGTAGCGGTCGAGCTTCAGCTCCATGTTGCCGGTGCCCTTGAACTCCTCGAAGATCACCTCGTCCATCTTCGACCCGGTCTCGATGAGGGCCGAGGCGAGGATGGTGAGCGAGCCGCCGTTCTCGATGTTGCGGGCGGCGCCGAGGAAGCGCTTGGGCGGATAAAGGGCCGTGGAATCGACGCCGCCGGAGAGAATGCGGCCGCTCGCGGGCTGCGCCAGGTTGTAGGCGCGGGCCAGGCGCGTGATGGAATCCAGCAGGATGACGACGTCCTTCCCTTGCTCGACCAGGCGCTTGGCGCGCTCGATGACGAGCTCGGCCACCTGGATGTGGTTCTCGGAGGGCATGTCGAAGGTGGAGGAGACCACCTCCCCGCGGATGGAGCGCTCCATGTCGGTCGCCTCTTCAGGACGCTCGTCGATGCCCAGGTACATGAGGTGCACGTCCGGGTTGTTCGCCGTGATGGCGGCGGCGATGTCCTTGAGCACGGTGGTCTTGCCGGCCTTGGGCGGCGAGACGATGAGGCCGCGCTGGCCCTTGCCGATGGGGGCCGTCAGATCGATGACGCGGGCCGTGGTGGTGTTCTTCCCGTGCTCCATGAGCAGGCGCTCATCGGGGAACACCGGGGTCAGGTCGGCGAACTTCGGGCGCAGGGCCATGATCTCGGGGGCCATGCCGTTGACGGCCGACACCTTCTGCAGGGCCGCGAACTTGTCGTTGGGGCGCGCCGGGCGCGTCGTGCCCGTGACCATGTCGCCCTTGCGCAGGCCGTTCTTGCGGATGGTGGCGAGCCCCACGTAGATGTCGTTCTCGCCGGGCAGGTAGCCGGAGGTGCGCAAAAAGCCGTAGCCGTCGCCCATGATGTCCAGCACGCCGGTGACCTCGGCGAAGCCCTCGGCCTTGCAGACGGCCTCGTAGATGGCGTCCACCAGCTCGGCCTTCTTCAGGCCCGCGGCATCCACCCCGGCCTCGGCGGCGCGGGCGCGCAGGTCGGCCACCTTGAGCTCTGTCAGCTCCTCCTTGGAGACGGAGGGCTGAGGCTCTCGGTTGCGATTCTCGTGGCGGTTCTTCTTGTTCTTCTTGCCGCCCTGGCTGTTCTGGGCGCTCTGCTTGTTCTGGCTGTTCTTGCCTTGGCCCTGGCCGTTCTGGTTCTGGCCGCTCTGGTTCTGGCGGCGCTCCTCGCGGTCGCGGCGGCGGATCACCGTCGTGGTGGTGCGCTCGCGGCGAGGAGCCTCCTTGGACTCGGGGGCATCGGCGGGCGCGGGCGCCTCGGACGTGCCGGTACCCGCTGCGGACGCCTCGGCGCCCTCGGGCTCCTTGGCCTGCGGGGCCTTCTCCTCCGCGCCGGCCGTCGGCTCGGATGCCGCCTTACGGGCGCGGGCGCGGCGCGGCTTGGGAGCCTCTTCGGAAGTCTCGGAAGTCGTAGGTGCTGCGTGGGTCGCGGCACCCGTCCCCTCCTCTGCCGCCGGCTCGGGCGTCTTGCGGGCGCGGGTGCGGCGCGGCTTCGGCGCCTCCTCGGCCGTCGGCGCCTCGGTGGCTGCGGGAGCCGCGGCCTCCTCGGCGGGCTTGGCCGCAGCACGGCGGCGCGTCGTCTTCTTGGCCGGAGCGGCTGACGCCTCGGCGCCTTCGGCAGCCGATGCCGGTGCCGGCGCCGGGGCCTCTTCCGCCTTCTTGCGGGGGCGGCCGCGCTTCGGCTTCTCGGGGGTCGCCTCCGAGGCGGCCGCTTCCGTCGTCATCGTCTCTTGGGTATCGCTCATGCGTTCTGCACTTTCTCCCAGTCCTTGAGGAACGACTCAAGGCCGCGGTCGGTCAGCGGATGCTGCACGCATTTCTTCAGAATGCCGAAGGGAACCGTGGCGATGTCGGCCCCCATGAGAGCGGCCTGGGTCACATGGTTGGCGCTGCGGATGGAGGCGGCGATGATCTCGATCTGCTCGCCGTTCACGGTGTCCTCGGAGAAGTCGTAGTTGCCGATGGCGCGCACGACGTCGTCCAGCTGCGCCAGGCCGTCCTCGGAGATGTCGTCGAAGCGGCCCACGAACGGCGAGATGTAGCGGGCGCCGGCGCGGGCGGCCAAAATGGCCTGGGGCACGGTGAAGCACAGCGTCATGTTCACCGGAATGCCCTCGTCGGCCAACGCGCGCGTGGCGGCCAGGCCCTCCACCATGGTGGGGATCTTCACGACGACGTTCGGCGCGATGGCGGCGAGCTCCCGGCCGTCGCGGACGATCTCGTCGCGGGTCATGGCCACCGACTCGGCGGACACCGGGCAATCCGGCCCCACGATGTCGCAGATGCGCTTGATGTGCGCGTGGAAGTCGTCCAGCTTGCCCCCGATGCGCGAGTACAGCGTCGGGTTGGTGGTCACGCCGGCCAAAGCGCCCCAGCTGGCCGCCTCCTCGATCTCGGCGAGGTCGGCCGTGTCCAGAAAGAACTTCACGTTCATCCTCCTTCTTGAGGTTTACAGGCAAAGGAATGGGAATGGCGCTCGAATCGACCGCGGTAACGCGCACTGCGAACCCGAACCGTGAGAACGTTGAAAATGGGCGATACGGGACTATGGGAAGGAAGTGGGGCGCCATCGCGCCCAAGATTCAGAGCTGGAACCATAGTAGCGCAACCGACCGCGCCGCACAAGAAAAAGCACAGACTGCCCGCGACTCAACTCGGAGGGGAGCCAGTCGGCGTTCCGACGGCATTCCAATTCGCTCAGGCCGTCCGCGCTCACTCCTCTTCTTTGCGAAATTCCAAGTAATCGAGGAAGCGGCGGGTGGCCAAAGGAAGGTGACCGGCACTGCGATAGGCCACGCCGATGGTGCGGAAGACCGGATCGGACAAGGGCAGCGTGACCACGTTTTGGGACAGGCCCCGCAGCATAAGGCGCGACAGCACGCTCACGCCCATGCCGTACTCCACCATGGAGAGGATGGCCCGATCGTCCCATGAGGTGAAATGCGGGTTCTGCCGCACGCCCCACCGCTCCAGAAACTCTAAAAGCTCGTCGTCGGACTCCGATGCCGGCGAGAGCAGCGGCAGCTCGGCCAGGCGCTCCACGGGAAACACCTCCGCGCTCGCCAACTCATGGTCGCGCGGGAGCACGGCCAGAAACTCGTCCTCCTCCAAGGCCCGCACGACAAGCCGCGCATCGGTGCGCAACGGCAGCATCACGAAGCCGCAGTCCACGGTGCCAGCGGCGATCCACTCCTCGATCTCGGTGTAATCGCTCACCCGCAGCTTGTAGTCGATGCCCGGGTAGTCGGCGTTGAAGCGCTTGATGATGCGCGGGATCCAATGGGCGGCCACGCTCGGGAACACGCCGATGCGGATGAGACCGGTCTCGAGGCCGCGCACCTCGTCCACGGTGGCCTCCAGGGCTCGAAAGCTCTCGCAGAGGTCGCGGGCCTCAGGCAGAAGCCGTGCGCCGTCGCCGGTCAGCACCACGCCCCGGCGGCTCCGCTCGAACAGCGCCACGCCCCAGTCGCGCTCCAAATCGGAGACCATGTGGCTTATGCCCGACTGGGAGTAGGCCAGCGTCTCGGCTGCCTTGGTGAAGCTGCCGGCATCGGCCACCTCCACGAAGGCCTGGTACTTCTGAATGTTGGCGTCCACAGCTCCCTCTTCCCCTCGTTGCTTCGTGCCTCATTGCCTCATATTATGAGAATTTCTCATGTGAACTATGAAATAGTTTCGCTTTTCAAGGGATTTGTCAAGCGCCATAATGCAGCTGCATCAAAAGGAAGGAGGCGGCGCGCTGAGCCTGCGAGCCCCGCGCCCTGCACCGAGAAGGAGAGGCTTGCCATGCGCACGAAGATCGCATCGATGAAGTACCTTCTGTGCTTCATTGCAGCCGTCATGATGTTCGGATCGTCGGGCATCGTTGCCAGCACGCTGCCGCTGTCGGCCTTCGAGGTCTGCCTCATGCGCCTCATTATTGGCGCGCTGTCCATGGGCCTGATCTTCGTCGTCACCCGCCAGCGACTGCCCCGGCACGTCGGCCGTCGCCAGTACCTGTTCGTGGCCCTCTCCGGCGCCTGTCTCGGCCTCGCCATGATGACCATTTTCGCTGCCTACCGCTTGCTCGGCGTAGGCCTCGGCGCCGTTCTGGCCGCCACGGCCCCGGTCATCACCATGGCGCTGTCCCCCCTCCTGTTCAAGGAGCGCCTGCGGATTCCCGTGATGGTCGGATTCGCCATCGTGGTCGGCGGCCTGCTTTTGCTGAATGCGTCCGCTCTGGAGGGCACGCTGTCGGTTCCCGGCATCCTCATGGGACTCGCCGCGGCCGCCAGCACCGCTGGCATGGTCATCTTCAACAAGCTCGCCCGCGACATCATCGGCGTCCCCTGCACCACCATCCAACTCGCCACGGCGGTGGCGGTGGCCCTCGCCGTGGCCGCGGCTGGCGAGGGCTTCGCCTTCATCGGCCGCATCCCCTCAAGCTCGTGGCCCACCGTCATCGCCCTGGGCGCCGTGTTCACCGCCCTGGCCTACTTCCTCTACTACCGGGCCATCGACCAGCTGCCCATGCAGACCGTGTCGGTGTGCGCCTACGCCGAGCCGCTCACGGCCGTGGTGCTGGGGGCGCTCGTGCTCGGCGAGGTGATGACGCCCGTGCAGCTCGCCGGCGCCTGCTGCATCATCGGCGGCGCGCTTGTCGGCGAGGCGCGCGTGAAGCTGCCGGCCGCTCAGCGACGCCGGATGCGCCGCGCCTACGTGCGCCTCGTGCGCGCCCAGCGTCGCGTCCTGCACCACGCGGCCTAACTGTCCGCGAAGGGGCCGGGAGGGGGTGCGCGCAGCCCGCTGATCGCTTTTTCCCGCTGCGAATGCGGCAGGGAATCAGCGAAGATGACGCACATAGGCCGGTACCATCCCGGCATCGTTGCTGCTGAAGTGGAAGCTGATTCTTATGGGCCGCGTTCTCCGCGGGGCGATCAGAGGTCTGCGCGCACCCCCTCCCGGCCCCTTCGCTACTCGTCCAACACCGAACGGTAGAAGCAGGTTCGCTCTCCCGTGTGGCAGGCAGGGCCGGCCGGATGCACCAGCGCGAGCAGGGTATCGGCATCGCAGTCGTAGCGCAGATCCGCCAGCTTCTGGGTGTTGCCGCTCGTGGCCCCCTTGTGCCACAGCTCGCGCCGGCTACGGCTCCAGAACACGGTCTCGCCGCGCTCCAACGTGAGCGCCAGCGACTCGGCGCTCATCCATGCCATCATAAGCACCTCGCCCGTGTCGGCGTCCTGCACAATGCAGGGGATGAGCCCCGCCTCGTTGTACTTCAACTCGGGAAGATCCACCTCTCCTCCTAGGGTAGCGTGACGAGCATGACCTTGATGTCGGCCTTGCGGAAGGCCGGGCGCATGTATTCCGGATCGCACAGCTCGGGCAGCACCTGCTGCAACGCGAGGAAGATATCGGCGGAAGGTGCGCGCGAGGCGTCTTCCAGCGCGTAAATCGTGCGCTCCGAGATCCTCATGCCCGTCTTCTCCTCCACCGCGTCGGTGAGCTTCTTGCCTCGCGAGTACCCGTTGGCCAGCCGCGCCGCCTTCAGCAATGTCCCGTAGGCCTCCCAATCGATAACGCTGTTCTCCTTAGCCATTCAAATCTCCTATTGCACTATAGTTCGTAATCTGCTAAAGTGATGGTTGCATTATAGTACATGACATTGCAAAGACATACCATATATGATATAAAGGAGCAGAAATGTTCGAGATCGAGTTTTATCGCACCAGAGAGGGCTCTTGCCCTATGGAAGCCTTCCTCGATTCGCTCGACCAGAGAATGGCGATCAAGGCTCTCCAAGAATTGACGCTTCTGTCGGAGAAAGGCACCGATTTAAGAGAACCCCACTCCAAGGCGCTCGGCAAGGGCTTGTTCGAGTTGCGCATCAAAATCGGTTCGAACATTTCACGATGCTTCTACTTCTTTCGAAGAGGTCGGAAGATCATCGTCACCAACGGTTTCGTGAAGAAGTCGCAGCGAACCCCATCGAGAGAAATCAAGCAAGCGCGACTTTTTAAAAAAGATTGGGAGGAACGCTATGGCAACTAATGACGTTCAGCGCTACATCGAGCAGCGTAGCCAGCGCGACGAAGCATTCGCCCAAGCCTGGGAGGACTCCAAGCCTGAGTACGAAATCATGAAGCTCGTTGTCGAAGGACGCCAAAGCTGCGGCCTTAGCCAACAAGAAGTAGCCGACCGCTGCGGCATGAAACAATCCAACATAAGTCGTCTCGAGAACGGCAACGGCAACCCCACTATTTCGACGTTGCAAAAACTCGCCCACTGTTTCGGGAAGAAGCTCGAGATTCGGTTTGTATAAGCCGAGCCGCCGCTACTTCAACGTTCTGTACGTGATGCGAACGGGAGCGCTCGTCGATCTCCATTCTCCTTCTTCGAATTGAGAATCGGCATCAATGGTCACTCGTGCCACGCTCCCCTCTTTCACAAACAAGCCGCGCTTTAGATCCTTTTGCTCAAAAACTGTAATATCGGTAAAACCCGCATCGCGAAAAGCCTGTTCTACCTCTGAAACTTGTTTGCCGACACAGCGCCTTGACGAGAGAGGGAGCCTTTTCTCACCAGGATGCTGATCTTGCAGTTCTTCATCCGAGAAAGGCTGATAGTATGCAATCTCGATGAGCGCGTCAGGAGCGTACCAGTCGGCAAAGCCGCATTTTGTGAGTCCATTGATCGCAAACTCGACGACCTGGCCTTCTTCCGCCTTCTTGAAAGCGGTTCGGTCAGTCTTCCTGACAAGCTCCACGTTGCTGAAACCTATGTCCGACAATTCGGCAATCACGGCCCTATGAGGATGGCCCACATAGCTCCCAGCGATATCGCATAGCGGAAGCTGTTGACAGCTGTAGCCATCTTCACCGTGGTGAATGTAGTTCATAAGATTGTCGAACTGCGCTGATTTCTGCCATTCGTCGCACTCGTAGGCGCGCACGGCGTTGAGGGGATGGTCGTTGTCGAAGTACTGGATGAACTCCATGATTGAGTTTGCAGGACCGTCTTCGATGTGTCTCACATAAGCAGCTGCTTGCTCCATAAAGGCATCCATATTCAACTCGCCAGGAATATCCTTATCGAAGCCAGCGAAGCGGGCGCAAACTTCCTTCATCTTTTCGGCACCGCCGTCGCACAACACTGCCGCGCGGTCGGCGGAGAACTCAGAGCAGCGCATCCAGTACGAGAATGCGGCTATGACGGGCATGGAAGCTACTTGGGCCACGTCGAACGGCAGGGCATTCAGCAGACCGCCACACAGCAAATTGCCCATTGTCGTATAAAGCGTATGACGGCAAGCAATATGCCCGCACTCGTGAGCAATAACCGTGGGGATCAGCTCCCCTGGAAGCGTCTCGATAAGCCCCGAGGTTAGAACGATGAACGGTTTTGTGTCCCCATAGGTGTACGCATTGGGATTGACGTCAAGCTTCAAATACATTTCGGGAACGGCAATACCCAGCTTCGCACAAGCTTCTTCCAGCATCGCATGATAAGCAGGGAGTTGTTTTTCGCTGATGCGCAAGTTCGTCGACATATTTTCGATGTAAAACAGCTGCTCGTTCCATGCCCCCATGAAAGCCTTCATCACCTGAGAAAAAGCCGGGATAGCCTTGAGAGAACGCATGGCTTTGCGATCAAGATCGTGGATGTACATATTGGAGTCAACGGTTCTCATGAGACATCCTTTCGGAAACGAGGAATGCTTTTGCAGCTATGACGTTATTGACATAATTATAGAGCAAGTAATTGAATCGCTGCGGATCCAACCGAAACCACGAAAATCATGGTATGCTTTAACTATTAATTGAATTCACATTATGCAAATCCTTTTCGAGGGGAGTGGGGCTATGCAATATACCTATGAATTCGAAATGTGGCGCGGGGAGTTCGCGTGGATTGCTGCGCCCTTCGATCTTGCGGGCATCACCCAGGGCGTCGACGTGGAAGATGTCTGCGAGTCGGCGGCCGACCTTTTGAGGGAGCTCGCTCGGGAATACCTGATGCGCGGCGAGACACCGCCCAAGGCAACATTCGGCCACGAGCCCTCCCACGGAGGCGTGAGACTCGTCGTGTCCGTCGACGCCACGCTGGACGACATCGAGAAAGTGAGCGCTGCTCAGGCGGCGGAACTACTCGGAGTCAGCCGCAGCCGCGTGACGGCTATGCTGCATTCGGGCCTTCTAGAAGGTTGGAAAGACGGCCGCAACACCTGGGTGACCAAAGCCAGCATCGACGCGCGCCTCGCCTCCCCCACCCCAGCGGGAAGGCCAAAGGTCGCACGATAAGCAACATCCGAGGCGGTCATTTCCTCCGAAGCCTTGATCAGCCCTAAAGCCGTACCGGGATGCCGGCGGCGCGCATGGATTCCTTCACCTGGCGCACGGTAAGCTCGCCGAAATGGAAGACGCTGGCGGCGAGCACGGCGTCGGCCTCGCCCTCGATGATGCCCTCGGCGAAGTGCTCGAGCTTGCCCACGCCGCCGCTGGCGATGACGGGGATGTCCACGGCCCGGGCCACGGAGCGCGTCAGGTGGCAGTCGAAGCCGTCGCGGCTGCCGTCGCGGTCCATGGAGGTGAGCAGGATCTCCCCCGCTCCGCGCCGGGCCGCCTCGCGGGCCCATTCGATGGCGTCGATATGGGTGTTCTTGCGACCGCCGGCCACGTAGACCTCCCACTTGTTGGGATTGCCGGGCACCGCTTTCGCGTCGATGGCGCAGAGGATCGCCTGCGTGCCGAAGGCCCGAGCTGCATCGGTGATGAGCTGGGGGTTCGCCACGGCTGCCGAGTTCACCGACACCTTGTCGGCGCCGGCGGCGATCATCTTGCGGATGTCGGCCACGCTGCGGAAGCCGCCGCCCACGCAATAGGGCAGATGCAGCTCGGCCGAGGCGTGGCTCGCGAGCTCCACCGTGGTGGCGCGATCGTCGCTCGTGGCGGTGATGTCCAAGAAGATGACCTCGTCGGCCTTTTGCTCGTCGTAGGCGCGGGCCAGCTCGATGGGGTCGCCCGCATCGCGCAGGCCCACGAAATTCACGCCCTTCACGACGCGGCCGTCCTTTACGTCCAGGCAGGGGATTACTCTCTTTGTTAACATACTCTCTTCAACCCGTCCGCCCGGGCGCCGCCGGGTACCTTGATTCGCTCAGACAGTCCTCGCTGGTATCGAAGGCGTCAAGGCCAACTGCTCCCTTTCCCTTTTGGCCTTCGATACCATCTGCGGAACTCGCTCGGTCAAGGCACCCGGCGTCGCCCGGGCTGCTCTTCCTTGTTTGCTAGCTTTCCAGCTCTTCGATGGTCAGGGGACGCTCCTCCTCTTCTAGCTGGTCGGACAGCTGGAAGGTGCCGTCGCACGCCGCAACGCCGTCGGCCACGGTAAGAGTGCCCTCGTAGATGGCCCGACCGGTAATGACGCCCTCGACGGCGTCGGCGATGGGGGCCAGCGCCCGGATGTCAGCTGCGGTGGCGATGCCGCCGGAAACGATGACCGGATTGCCGAAGGCGGCGGCCATCTTCGCGTAGGCCTCGTTCTCCACGCCGGTCTGCATGCCGTCGCGGGCGATGTCGGTGTAGACGAGGTGCTCGTATCCCTGCGCCGCCATGCGGCGGGCCAGGTCGGCGGCGGCCACGCCCGATCCTTCAGTCCAGCCGGCCACAGCGGCTTCGCCGGCCTTCGCGTCGATGCCGGCAACCAGGGCATCGGGGCCGAACTTCTCCATGGCCGCCTGGGCGAAATCAGGATCGCGCACAAGTGCGGTGCCTAGGATGACGCGGGTCGCGCCAGCATCCAGCAGACGGTCGGCCGCTTCCAGGGAGCGCACGCCGCCGCCTACCTCCACCTTCAGGCTCGTGCGCGCCAAAATCGCGCGCACCACTTCCAAGTTGTCGGGATTGCCGGACTTCGCGCCATCCAGATCGACCACATGAAGCCACGTCGCACCGGCCTCCTCAAACAGCTGGGCCTGATACGCCGGGTCGTCGTTGTACACGGTGACGGCGTGGTAGTCTCCTTTGGCCAAGCGCACCGCGCGCCCGTCTAAAAGATCGATGGCAGGAAGAAGGTACATGGCTACTCCTTTGACGCGACGGGGTTTTCCGCCACCTTATCAGCGTGCGCGCTGCCGGCGCGCGCGGCTCGTGCAATGGTTGCGAAGTTGGCAAGCAGGCGCGCGCCCGCATCCGAGCTCTTCTCCGGATGGAACTGCACGCCGAAGACGGGACGGCCCGGCACCTGCACGGCGCAGGGGAAGGTCACCGAGTGCACCGTCTCGGCAATGGTGGCCACGCTCGGCGGCGCCACGAAGCTGTGGGTGAAGTAGAAAAATTCGCCGGGCGCGACTCCGTCGAACAGTGAATTCGGCTCGGAGAACTCCACGGAGTTCCATCCCACATGGGGCACTTTGTAGGCGCGGCCGGCCGCGTCGGTGCGGGGCATGGCGTCCACCACGCCCTCGATGAAGCCGAGGCCGCGTGGCAGCGGGCCGTCAGCGGACGCGTGCTCGGTGCCCGCCTCGAACATGAGGTGCATGCCTAAACAGATGCCGAGGAACGGCGCTCCAGCGGCCACCGCCGCGCGCACCGCCTCCATCTGGCCCATCTCCTCCATGGACGCGGCGGCATCGGCGAAGGCCCCCACGCCGGGCAGCACCACGGCGTCGGCCGCGCGGATGACATCCGCCTTATCGGTCACGACGACGTCTGCCCCCGCGCCTACAAGTCCCCGCTCCACCGAGAGCAGGTTTCCCTTATGGTAGTCGACAATGACGATGCTCATAGCACGCCTTTAGTTGAGGGAACCGCGCCGCCCAGGGCCGGGTCGACGGCCACGGCCTGGCGCAGGGCGCGGCCTGCCGCCTTGAAGGCGGCCTCGAAGATGTGGTGCACGTTGTCGCCAGCGAGCTGCCGGATGTGCAGGGTGATGCCCGCGTTAGCGGCAAGCGCGATGAAGAACTCCCGGGCGAGCTGAGTGTCGAAATCGCCCACCATGCCGAACGGCGCCTCCACATCCCAGTGCAGCTGCCCACGTCCGGAGATATCCAGAGCCGCCAGCACCAGCGCCTCGTCCATCGGCACGAACGCGCTGCCAAACCGCTCGATGCCGGCCTTCTCTCCCAAGGCCTCGGCCAGAGCGCGGCCCAGCACGATGCCCGTGTCCTCCACCGTGTGGTGGCCGTCCACATGCAAGTCGCCGCGCACCGACACCTTCAGATCGAAACGGCCGTGACGTGCAAAAGCGCATAGCATGTGGTCGAAGAACCCGATGCCGCACGCCACGTCCGCGCGTCCCGCGCCGTCCAGGTTCACCGTGACCTCGATGCGCGTCTCCGCCGTCTCGCGGAGGATGGTGGCCTCTCTCGTCATTGCTCTCCTTCCCTATTGCATAGCCCGCGCGCGCCGCTCGCGGCTCTCGGACAGAAAGTCGCGCAGCCCGCGGATGAACGCGTCGTTCTGCTCCGGCGTGCCGATGGTCGCCCGCAGACAGCCCTCGAGCATGGGGGCGCTGCTGAAATCGCGCACGAGCACGCCACGGTCGTACAGGTACTGCCAGGCCGCCCCGGCATCTTCCATCGAGAACAGAATCCAGTTGGAATCCGACGGGTAGGCGGTCACGCCGGGCAGGGTGCGCAGCGCCTCCATGACGCGGCCCCGCTCCTCGATGATCTCGCGGATACCCGGCTCGAAGCGGGCGCGGTTCTCGAAGACCACCTCTCCTATGGCCTGGGAGACGGCGTCCACGGAATAGGGCTGGCGCACCTTGCACAGCTCCTCGATGACCGGCGCGTTCGCCAAAACGTAGCCCAGGCGCGCACCAGCCAGCGAGAACGCCTTCGAGAACGTGCGCAGTATGGCGAGGTTCTCGTGGGTCGCCAGCAAAGGGCGCACCGTGGCGCGCGAGAACTCGAAGTAGGCCTCGTCCACCAGCACGAGCGCATCGGTGGCGTCGAGCAGCTCTTCGATGAACGCCGTGGACGCCCTCTGGCCCGTGGGGTTGTTCGGGCTCGTCACGATGACGAAGTCGATGTCGCCCTTCCCCACGCGCTCAAGCACCGCCGCTTCGTCGATGGAGAAGTCGGCCCGACGCGGCACATCCACGCAGCGGGTGTTCGTGAGCCGTGCGTTGGCCGCGTACACCGAGAAGGTCGGGGGCAGGTTCAGGAAGCTGCGCCCCGGGCCGCCCCAAGCGAGGGCCACATCGAACAAAAGCTCGTCGCCGCCGTTGCCCAGAAGGACATTGGCGCGGTCGAGCCCGTTGGCCTCGGCGATGAGATCGCGCAGGCGGTTGGCCAGAGGATCGGGATAGCGGTTCAGAGGCACCTGGGCAATGCGACGCGCAATAGCGGCGCGCACCTCGGCGTCCACGTCGCGCGGATTCTCGTTGGCCGACAGGTACGCCTCGGCCGGCAGGTACTTCGGATCGTAGGGAACGAGTCCCTCAAGCTGGGGCGCCGACGCGCGAACCTTATTCACCGCGCGCCTCGCCGTCCTCCACGCCCGCCGCGGCCGAGCCGGCCACGCTCGCCTGCTCGGCGTCCAGCAGCGCCTTAAGACGCAGGGCCACCGAGCGGGCATGGGCCCACAGCCCCTCGTGGGTGGCGATCTGCACCACGGCGCGCGCGTCGTTCTTCAGGGCCGCCGGGCTGTACTGGATGATGGAGGACTTCTTCACGAAGTCGTCCACGGAAAGGGGCGACGAGTAGCGGGCCGTGCCGCCGGTGGGCAGCGTGTGGTTGGGACCGGCCACGTAATCGCCCACGGCCTCCGGCGTCCACGCGCCCAAGAAGATGGCCCCGGCGTTGCGGATGGCGCCCAGATACTCCATGGCGCCCTCCACGTGCATCTCCAAGTGCTCCGGCGCGATGACGTTCACTGCCTCCAGGGCCTGCTCCATGGAAGTGCACACGACGATGAGCCCGTGGTCGTCCAGCGAGGTGCGGGTGATGTCGGCGCGGGTGGAATCGGCCAGGTGCACCTGGATGGCCGCCTCCACCGCGTCGGCGTAGGCGTCCGAGAAGGTGACGAGGTAGCAGGCCGCCAGGGGATCGTGCTCGGCCTGGGCCATGAGATCGATGGCCACCAGCCGCGGGTCGGCCGTCTCGTCGGCCACGACGCAGACCTCCGACGGCCCGGCGATCATGTCGATGCCCACATCGCCCGAGACGAGCTTCTTGGCCGCGGCCACGAAGGCGTTGCCCGGGCCGGTGATCTTGGCCACCGGGCGGATGGTCTCGGTGCCGTAGGCGAGCGCCGCCACGGCCTGGGCGCCGCCGACGGTGTAGATCTCGGTCACGCCGGCGATCTTGCAGGCGGCGAGAATGGCCGCGTCCAGCGTGCCGTCCTTGGTGGGCGGCGTCACGCAGACGATGCGCTCCACGCCGGCCACCTGGGCGGGCAGGGCGTTCATGAGCACCGTGGAGGGGTATAGCGCCCGTCCCCCGGGCACGTAGATGCCCACGGATTCGAGCGGCGTCACCTTCGAGCCCACAATGGCCCCGTCCTCGCGGGCGAAGAACCAGCTCTGCTGCTTCTGGCGCTCGTGGAAGTCGCGGATCTGGGCCGCGGCGTGCCTCAGGGCCTCGAGGGTGTCCGGGTCCACTTCCGCCATCGCGGCGTCGATGGCCTCGGGCGGCACGCGGAAGTTCTCGATGGCCACGCCGTCGAACTTCTCGGTAAGCGCGCGCAGGGCCGCGTCGCCGTCCTGGCGCACCTGCTCGATGATGGCGGTGGCCGCCTCAAGGGCGCCGGGGTTGAAGGCGCCGGTGCGGTCGATGAAGTCGCTCGTGAAGGGCTCGAGGGGTTGCAGGTCGATTCGTCTCATGGTCATGGGGCGCACTCCTTAGGATAGGCTCGGTTGGACAGGGTTGGAAGCGCCGGCGATGGGCGCGTAAGTGTGCTTGGGGGCGTTCTCGGCGAGCACGCGGGCCAGCGCCACGATGCGCTCGTCGGTGCGCAGGGCGCAGCCGTTGGCGAAGAAGCGGGCCGTGGAGGCGAGCACCTCTTCCACAATCTCCAGGTTGTTCTCGCGCAGGGTGGTTCCCGTGGCGGTGATGTCGACGATGCGCTCGGCCATGCCGGTGATGGGCGCCAGCTCGATGTTGCCGTGCAGGTAGACGATCTCCACCTGGGTGCCGGTGCGCGCGAAATGGGCACGGGTGATGGAGGGGTACTTCGTGGCAATGCGGATGCTGCCGAGCTTGCGGTAGCGCTCCTCGATGGCCGCACTCGTGCCGGCCGACTCCGCCACGACGAAGCGGCAGCCGCCGAAGCGCAGATCGACCAGCTCCTCCACGGCCGCGCCCACTTCCAGAAGCGAGTCCTTGCCGCAGATGCCGCAATCGGCGGCGCCCAGGGCCACGAAGACGGGCGCGTCGGAGGGCCGAACGATGATGTAGTCGACCCCGGGGTTGGAAATGACGAGTGCGCGGCCCGGATTGGCAAGTCCCGTCACGTCGAGCCCGGCCTCTTCCAAACAGGCGATGGCCTCGGTGTTCAGGGAGCCTTTGGGCACGGCGATGCGCAACGGGCGCGCGTCCGCGGGCGCCGCGTCCGCTTCGGCAGAGGCGGCGGCCATGGCCTGCTCCAGCGAGAAGGCAAAGCCGGCGGCGGGACGGTCGACCCCGAAGGCGCCTATCATGCGGTCGTAGCGGCCGCCGGATCCCAGAGGCGAGCCCAGGTAGGGCGAGCAGGCCTCGAAGACGAGGCCCGTGTAGTAGTTGAAGGAGCTGGCCACCGAGAAGTCGACGAGCACGGAGGAGGCCAGGCCGGCCTCGCCCAGAAGGTCGTAGGTGGCCTGGAAGTCGTCCAGATCGGCCACGCACCCGAGCGGGGCCACGAGCGCGCGCACCGCGTCGATGGCGTCCTGGGCGCCCCGGATGCGCGCGAGCTGCCGGATGGCCTCGGTGTAAGCGGGCGCCGCAGCCCCCGCATCGACGGCCTCCCCTTCCACGGCGCGCCCCATGGCGACGTCGCACAAACGGTCGAGGGCCACGAAGTCGGAGCTGTGGTAGGCATCCAGCACCGCGGCCTTCCACGGCTCGGAGGCGCCGGAGCGCTCGAGCAGGGCCCGGAGCACCCCTACCGTAGCCATGGCGAGCACGAACTGCGTCGCTCCGGCCAGCCGCAGCGCCTCGGCGAAGAGCGTCACTATCTCGGCATCGGCCGCCGGTCCCACCTCCCCAATGCACTCCACGCCGCACTGGGTGAGCTCGCGGGCCTGCACCTGGTTCTCCGTCTCGGCCTCGCGAAAGACGCGCTGGGTGTAGCGGAAGCGCAAGGGGCCGGGCACGCCGGCCAGACGCGTGGCGCACATGCGCGCGATCTGCAGGGTAACGTCCGGGCGCATGGCCAGAAGATCGCCCCGGGAGTCGAAGAACTTGAAGGGGGTGGCCGGCACCCGTCCGCCGGCCCGCAGGACGTCCATCACCTCCAGGGTGGGCGTCTCGATGGGCACATAGCCGCGAGAGGCGAACAGGTCGGCCACGGCCCGGGTGATGGCCTCGCGGACGCGCGCCTCCTCGGAGAGCACGTCGCGGAAGCCCGATGGTGTCACAGCGTTCAACGCACATTCCTCACTGGCGCAAACGATGTGCGAACGGCTCAAGACCCGTGGCCCGGCATGCATGCAGCCGAAGCTTTCGCCCTGGCTCGCAGGCAGCCGAGGCCATCGCCTGGCTCGTCTCGTCGCAAGCGCCTTCGATTACCGAGATTGTCATGTTACACGCCCTCTCCCCTCCCGACGCATCGGGACGGCAAACGGCGAATTATCGACAGAGTTCCCGCGCAAAGAACGCACGAGGATCTCGCATCGATGCTGGTACTTTATCACAGTAGAGTACTAAAGCAATGGGAATTTTCACCTACGGTTGGAATTACTCCACGGGCTCGATGATCATGGCGCGGAGGATGCCGGGGGTGGCGTAGGCGCGCTTCCCGGCGCCCATGCCGATGGCCTTGATGGAAAAGCGCTCGGGAAGGACGGACTCGGTGCGCAGAGCGGCGGCCGCGGCGGCGCCCGTGGGGGTGACGAGCTCGCCTTCCACGTCCACCGGGGAAAGCGTCAATCCGGCAGCTTCGGCGATGAACGCCGTGGCCGGGGCGGGCACGGGGATGAGGCCGTGCTGGCAGCGCACCGTGCCGTACCCGCAGGGCAGATCGGACACCACGACCCCGTCGGGCGCCAAGTCGTCGGCCGCCACGGCGATGGCGATGATGTCGGCGATGGAATCCACGGCGCCCACCTCGTGGAAGTGAACTTCCCCCACGGGCACGCCGTGGGCCCGCGCCTCAGCATCGGCCACGAAGCCGAACATACGGTGCGCAATGGCCTTGGCGCCATCGGTCATGGCAGCACCGTCGATGATCTCCGCTATTTCCGCGGGGCCGCGGTGATGATGGCCGCCGAGGGCACCGTGACCATGGTCGTGATCGTGGGCGTGACCATGGTCGTGATCGCGGGCGTGACCGTGGCCGTGCTCGCTTGCGCCCCCCTGCCCGTGCAGGTAGGCCATATCGTGGTCGTGGTTCTCGTGGGCGGCATCCAGCACAACGCTGAAGTCGCAGACGTCCAAACCCGACTTCTTCACCCGGGATATCTCCACAGCGAAACCTTCCACAGGCAGGCTCTCCAACGCCCGGCGCACCGCCTCCTCGCTCGCGCCTGCATCCAGCAGGGCCGCCGCGCACATGTCGCCGCTGATACCGGAGGTGCATTCCAAGTAGAGAAGTTTCGTCATTGCATCGCCTTTCATGATGGTGCCACCCTCGAGGCGCCCGCGCTCGGCGGGAACCGCCGCAGGCCTATCCCTGTCGGGAATTCAAGTGATTGATAGCGCTTGCCTGGAAGGCGGCGCCGAAGCCGTTGTCGATGTTGACCACCGACACCCCGCTCGCGCAGGAGTTCAGCATGGCGAGCAGCGCGGTCACGCCGCCGAAGGAGGCGCCGTAGCCCACCGAGGTGGGCACCGCGATCACCGGCGCGGCGACAAGACCCCCCACCACGGAGGCGAGCGCGCCCTCCATGCCGGCCACCGCCACCACGGCCCGCGCCGCGCGCAGCTCGTCGGCCACATCCAAGAGCCGATGGATGCCCGCCACGCCCACATCGTAGAAGCGCCGCACCTCGTTGCCGAGGAACTCCGCGGTGAGCGCCGCTTCCTCGGCCACGGGTAGATCGCTCGTGCCGGCGCAGGCGATGGCCACCACGCCGTCCCCGTCGGGCGCGGGCATGTCGCCGAACACGACGAGCCGCGCCGTCTCGTAGTAGACGCACGGGGCGATCCCGCCGCCGTCGCCCCATAGAGCGGCCACGGCATCGGCCTTCTTCGCATCCACCCGGGTGGCCAGCACGCGCGGCTGCCCGGCTTCCATGAGCGATGACGCGATAGCGGCGATCTGCTCGGCGGTCTTTCCCTCGCCGTAAATCACCTCACCGGCGCCCTGTCGCATCGCACGGTCGTAGTCGGGCCGCGCGAAAGCGGCTCCGCCACAAAGACTCTCAGAATTCTCGCTCTGGTGAAAGGCCACGGTCACCCCCGCTTTCCGACGAACGCCCTCACTCGTTCTCAGTTGGTTTCTCGGAAAGCCATGATAAATGCTGGAGTCAGCTCCAACAAAAGACTCGAGGGCAACGCCCACGGAACAAACGCATTCGCGGCGGTTACTCCCCCGCGCGCAGAGTCCGCTCGGTGGCCTTCATGACCTCGTCGTAGTGCTCGATCTTGTACTCGAGACGCGCCAAGGCCCGCTCCAGACCGACGATGCGCTCCCGGATCTCTCCGCTCTGCCGCATGAGCAGCTCCTTGCGGGCCGCCGTCGTCTCGTCGCCCTGTTCCAGAAGTTCCATGTACTCCACCAAAGACTCGATGGACATGCCGGCATCGCGCATGCATTTGACGAACTCGACGGCGTTGCAGCTGGCCTCATCGTAATCGCGAATGCCGCTCTTGTTGCGAGGCACATGGCGCAACAGGCCAATGCGCTCGTAATAGCGCAGCGTGTCGGTGGAAACACCGTAGCGCTTGCTGACTTCCGCAATCTTCATGCCGCCCCCTTCGAAACGCGCCGCTGCGCATCTCACGTTCGCGCAGCCTGCGTGCCCATTAGACCATATGGAGTATGCTACAAGTCAATAGATCAAAATAATATCCCATGGAAAAGCCCCGCACACAGCCTATTTTTACCGTTCGTCAACGCTTTGGGAAAGGGCCTTTTTGAGCACGCGCAAGGCATTTCCCCGATGAGATATGCCGTTCTTCTCGGCCTGGGAGACCTCGGCCAGCGCTCGCGTGCCGCCGTACTCGTCGGGCAAAAACAGCGGATCGTAGCCGAAACCCTCGCTGCCGCGGGGCTCGCGCCCGATGGCGCCCTCGATGGTGCCGCGGGCCACCGATTCCGTGCCATCCTCGTCGATGAACACGAGCGTGCACACGAACCGCGCCGTGCGCTCGGCGTCCGGCACGGCGGCAAGCTCGGCCAGAAGCTTCGCGTTGTTGGCTGCGTCGTCCCCGTCGGGTCCCGCGTAGCGCGCCGAGAAGACCCCCGGCGCGCCGCCCAGGGCGTCCACCTCCAAACCGGAGTCGTCGGCGAGCACCGCCACAAAGCGTCCCAGCGACTCCCGTGCCGCCGCACGCGCCGCCCGGGCCTTGATGCGGGCGTTACCCTCGAAGCTGTCGGCGTCCTCGGCCGGATCCGACGTCACCCCCGCCTCGGCCAGCGTCGTGAACGTCCAGCCCTCGAAGTTCAGGGCCGTGCGAATCTCCTCCACCTTGTGGGCGTTGTTCGTGGCGATGAGCACTTCCTTCACGGGTTCCTCCTTGCAGACGGGCACCTCGCCGGTGCGGGCGGTTGCTTACAGTGCGGGCAGATCCACATGCGCGACGACGTCCATGGGGCGGGCGAGCACGCGGCCGCCGAAGCGCCGGAACTCCTCCACGTCGTCGGCCGTGGTATAGAACGAATGGACGGGCACGTTGCCCGATCGGGCGTGGGCGCGGCGCCGCCCCAGGATGTGATCGACGTCGCGGGCCGTCTCATCGGCCGAGTTCACCAGCGTGACCTTGCGCCCCACCACGCCCCCGATGAGCGCCTTCAGAAGCGGATAGTGGGTGCAGCCCAAAACGAGCGTGTCGATGTCGCAGCGGCGCAGCGGCTCCAGGTACTGCCGGGCGATATCTTCGAACTCCGGGCGGATGTAGACCTTGGTGGTGTCGGCCATGTAGTCCTCGATGGGCCCGTCGGAGAGCTTCAGCCCCATCTCGGCGATCTCCACGAACCGGGGCGTCGCCGTGGAGAACACGGTGATGCCGGCGTCGATGTGGCGAATGGCGTCGCTGTAGGCGTTGGAATCCACGGTGCCCTTGGTGGCGATGACCCCCACGCGCCGGTTGAGCGTCGTGTGGGCCGCCGCCCGGGCGCCCGGCTCCACCACGCCGACGACGGGCACGGAGAAGTTCTCCTGGGCATGGGCGAGACCGGCGGCCGTGGCCGTGTTGCAGGCGATGACGATCATCTTCACGTCCCGGCCGACGAGCCACGTGCAGATCTGCTGCACGAAGCCGTCCACCTCGGCCTGATCGCGGGGCCCGTAGGGGCAGCGCGCCGAGTCGCCGAAGTACAGGATGGACTCCTCCGGCAGGCGCTTCTGCAGCGCGCGGGCCACCGTGAGGCCCCCGTAGCCGGAATCGAACACCCCGATGGGGCGGTTGTCGAATCGCTCCGTATCCACGGCGCCCTACTCGTGCACGACGACAACGTCGCCCACCGACAGAAGCCCGTGGAGCTCTTCGGCCTTATCGGGAGGCAGGTTGACGCAGCCGTGGCTGCCGTGCTCGACGTACCAGTCGCCGCCGAACTTCTCCTGCCAGCCCGCGTCGTGGAAGCCCACGGAGTTGTCCTTGAAGGGCATCCAGAACTCCACCTCGGTCTCGTAGTCCTTGGTGCCGTCGGGCTTGTAGCCGCGCAACACCGACTTGCCATCGTTGGTCTTGATGTAGTAGGTGCCCTGGGGCGTGTCGCGTCCGTCGGCGGGCTTGCCGCTGACAATGTCGCTCTCCCAGATAATGACGCCGTCATCGCCGTAGAAGCGCGCGTGCTGCTCGGTGAGATCCACGTCAATGTAGCGGGTGCCGAAGTCGCGGCCGCCCTCGTCGGGGGCCTGGGCCGCGTTCTGCTTCATGATGATCTCCAGCGTGCCGCCCACCCCGGAGGTGAGCGCCTCGCGCACGGCGTCGGCGGTGGCCTGGCTGTCGGTGATCCAGCCGTAGTCGCCGCCCTTCACCGTGACGGCCTTGCCGTCGGGACGCGTGAACGTGCGGGTAGCGCCCGTGGTGTCCATGGCGTTCACCTTCTCCTTCACCGCCGCCACCAAAGGCTCAGGGTCGAAGGTCACGGAGAGGTCGTCGCCCAAGGTGATGTGCTCGGCGATCTCGTCGGCGGTGATGGCCATCTTCTCGGCGCCCGCCATGGTGAGGGCAAGCGCCCCGCCGAGGTACTTGTTGGCCGCATCGCGCGCCTCGGCCAGCGCGGGGTCGTCGCGCGTCACCGTGGGCTTGGCCAGCACGGCGTCGGAGAGCGTCACCTTCGGCGCGAAGTTCACCGTGCCCCGCGTCACCTCGTCGATGACGACGTCGGACAGGAGGGTGTTGCCCTCCTCCTCGGGCACGACGACATAGCCGCCCTCGTCGGCGTCATAGGCCACGGTGGCGTTCTTGGGAGCGGTGCCGCGGGCGTTGGCCTCCTCTACGGCGGCGGTCAGCGTGTCGGCCAGCTTCGAGTTCTCCAGGGTGGAGACCAAATCATCGGTGTCGTCGTGGCGCTGGAACACCTCGTAGGGCCACGCCCAGGGATTCATCTCGGCCAGAAGGCCATCGGCGATGGACTGGCTGTCGAGCGCCATGCCCATGTCCGTGGCGTCCAACGTGAGGGAAAGACCCGGGCCCTCCACCTTGAAGGTGTAGTCGCCCAGCACATTGTCGAGCATCTGGTGGACCTCTTCGGGCGTCTTGCCGGAGATGTCCATGCCGATGATAGTGGACTGAGGGAAGAAGCGCCCGGAGAACACGATGACGCCGGCGAAGTAGACAAGGGCGATGGCGCCTAGAATGGAGGCCATCACGATGCCGAAGATCTTGAGTCCTCGGTGCTTCTTGGGCGGCCGGGCATTCACCTGGTAGCCGGGCACGTAGCCGCCGGACGTCGGGCCCATGGGGGGCACGACGGGCATGGCGCCGGTGCCGCTGCTTGCGGGGCGCGAAGGCTGAGGGGGCATCGCGGCGGTTCCCTGGTCGACCTGGGGCGGCATCGCGCCCGTGGCCTGGGGCCCCACGGGCCTCGGCGCGCCGAAGCGGCCCTCGGGCATGACGAAGCCGCGGGTCGCGCTTGCGCCGGCGTCGGGAGTGTTATGGGCAGATTTGCTGTGTCGTGACATAGTGCGCTTCCGTGCTGCGTTTCAACTTACTGTTCGGGACCGCCGCGCGCGTCGGCGGATGCGCCTTTGCCCATTATAAGCCAAGGAGCCCGCGGCCGCCGGCGGATACGTCGTTCGGCGCTACTTTCCCACAGTCTGAGCCCTGCGCGCCACCCTTCATCCCATTCCCCACGACTCCCCCACAGAACTTAAAGGATTTTCAGCCCGTTTCCCCAGAACATGACCGTTTTCGTAAGATATATGCCGCGAGAGAAAAGCGGCCGCCCCGAAGAGCGGCCGCGAAAAGCTTGGTGGAGGCGCGGAGAATCGAACTCCGGTCCATACTAAATTGTCCACAAGGCGCTACAGGCTTAGTCAGCGATCGGGCTTCGGAGCGGATCGGTTCGCAGACCAACGTGGCCGCTCCTAGTCGGTTCGGTCTTTCCCGCGGCCATACCGACTACGTGCCGCGGGGCATTCCCCTGAAATGACACCTTGCCCGGTTCGGGGAAGCACCGGGGTCGGTGATCACCAAAAACTGCTGTTAGGCAGCCATGGCGGCCGGCATGTAGTAGCCGGTCTTAGAAGTGTTTTTGCCAATTAACTTGACGGTACCCCTGTTTAGCGTGGCGAGGAGACCACGGCCTGCTCCTCGTTTCGAACTTACCATGTCGAAACCAGTCGCCCCCTTAAGGGTTGTCGATTTATTCTAGCGGCCGCGACGCTCCTGTCAAGAGCCGCATCATCGGCCCCGCCACCGCGGCACGCCCGTGCTGCTGCGGCGCTAGGCCGCCACGCGGATGAGCTCGGTGCCGTTCAGGTCGTAATCGTCCATGCACACGCTCTGGCGCGCCGGCTCGTCGTAGGTGCACCAGTAATAGGTCTTGGTGGCCGCCGAATAGCCGTCGGAGAACATGGTGTACTCGAAGCGCCCGTCGGCCATCTGCGCCCCGCCCTTGCACATGGACGCGCCCTCAAGCGTGCGGAACAGGCGCGTCACGTTGGCGGCCTCTCCTTCTTCTGCGGGGTAATGCGCGTTCAGGAAGGCGGCCCGCACGAAGCGGCTGGCCGGGTCGTAGCCGCCCGGGAACCCGATCATGCCCGCGCCGCTGCCGAACGCGCGCAGGGTGTCGCGCGTCCAGGTAACCGCCTCGGGATGCGCGGTCTCGATGTGCATATAGTTGCGCACGTTCTCGGTGTGCCACGGGAAGGGCGGCTGGTTGGTCAGCACGTCCAGCCCGTCGTCGTACACGTGCATGCCGTCGGCTTGGCACTCGATGACGATGGACTCCTTCCCATCGCCTACCAGCCAGTGCAGCTGGGCCACGCCATAGCCCTCGCTGGGCGCCTTGGCCACGATGACAACGCCCTTGAGCGCCTCGCGCACCTCGGCCACCGTGGAGAAGCTCGCCGCCACCCACAGAGGGAACTCGTAGGCCGCCACGTTCACCGCCCCCTCTTCGGGGGCTTCGGCGAACTGGGCATAGCCGGGGAAGTTCAGGCCGGCGATGGCGAGCCCCGCCTCGTTGGCGCAATCGAAGTAGCACGGCACGCCGCCCACGACGATACCCATGCCCACGCAGGCATGCTCGGGACTCAGCGAACCAAGGAACTGCGTGGGGATAGACGCCCCTCGCGGGGTGATGACCACGCCCTCGCCGTAGCTCTCGCACCAATCGAGGTTGCGGCCGAAATACAAGTTGCCGGCTGCATCGGCAAAACGAACGCCCGTGCACATGATGATCTCCTAACGACGAAACGGGAGCGACCCAACCGATCGCTCCCGCCCATGGTAGGCCCTCACGACCGGCTTTCGCCGACGCGGGCCGTCTCCGTTGTCGTTTCGACAGCGCCTTGTCGCCATTACTTTTTCTTCTTGAGGAAACTCAGCGAATCGGAGATCTCGTCGAAGGTGCTCTTCAGCTCGGCGGCGACCTGGACGCCGTCCTTGTAGATGGCGTTCATGTCCTTGGTGGCGGCCGCCACGCCCTCGCGACTGATGCCGAGATCGAACTCATCGCCGTCGGAGGTGCGCTCCACGCGCACGCCGTCGCCGTCGTTGTCCTCGTCGACGTAGTAGTACTCCTGCTCGTTGCCGTCCTCGTCGAGCAAGATGAAGCCGATCTCGTTGTCGTGCTCGTCGACGATCATCGCGTAGATGTCGCCTTCCTCAATCTCCATCTCGATGATCTCGCTCTCCTCCGCGGGCTCCTCTTCGATATGGTAGCCTTCGGAGTGCAGGATATCGGCATCCTCCTCCGCCTGGATGGCCTCGGGCACCTCGTCGGGATCCCAGCCGTCGTAGTCGGCCTCGTTGTCGGTCATGAAGCTGTCGTAGGCGTGCTCCAGATCGCTTTCGGCGGCGTCCTCCCCGTCGGCGTCGAAGATGGCGTCCTCGTCGTCCTCGGCGTCTTCCAGCTCGGTTTCCTGGTCGGTCCATTCGGCATCGGTCTCGCCGACCTCTTCCATGCTCTCAAGCTCTTCGTCAAGACCCATTGCCAGACTCCTAACCTCGTGATGTACGTGCGCGGGCGACCTCGCCCGCCGAAACCATGATGCCACGACTTCCCGCGCCGTGGCCCTCCCGCGCCGTTTCGTTGACCGAGCGTGAACGTGCCAAGGCGCGACGTCGGTCCTGCAACCCGCGAGCACCGAGCGAAGGCGGTGGCGCGACCGGGCACCGGCGCGCGGCGCGGCCCCGCAGACCCTTAGCCTAGCGAACGCGCTCCTTCAGCGCGCGGTCGATCTCGCGCTTAGTGTCGCGCTCCTTCATAGAGGCGCGCTTGTCGTAGAGCTTCTTGCCGCGGGCCAGCGCCAGCTCCACCTTCACCCGGCCGTCCTCGTTGAAGTACATTTTCAAAGGCACGATGGCCAGGCCCTTCTCGGCCACTTTCGCATCCAGGTAGCGGATCTGCTTCTTGTGCAGCAGAAGTTTCCGGCGCCGGTCGGGGTCGGGGTTGAAGATGCTGCCGTTGGAGTACGGCGAGATGTGCACGTTGTTGAGCCACACCTCGCCGCTCCGGATGAGGGCGAAACAGTCGGTGAGCTGGCAGTTGTTCTCCCGCAGCGAGCGCACCTCGGTGCCCGTCAGCTCGATACCGGCTTCGTAGGTCTCCAAGATCTCATAGTCGTGGAAGGCCCGGCGGTTCTTCGCGATGGTCTTCTCCTCGCGCTTCGGCACGGCCCTCACGCCCCCTCGGGTGCGGCGGAAGCGTCGGACGCGTCGGCATCGGCGCCGGCGCCCTTCCCTTCCGCATCCTCGGTCACAGCGCCGCCCAGCCCCGGCACGAAGCTCGTCTCGGGAGCGAGATCCTGCGCGAAGCGGGTAATGAGGCGCACTGTGGCCTCCAGATCGCGCAGGCAGATGACCTCGGTGGGAGTGTGCATGTAGCGCAGCGGCACGGAGATAAGCCCCGTGGGGATGCCTCCGCGCGTCACCTGGATGGCCCGGGCGTCGGTGCCGGTGACCGACGGCTCGGCCTCCAGCTGGTACGGAACGCCCTCCGCCTCGGCAGCGGCCACAAGGCGCTCGAACACCACGGGGTTGATGTTCGGCCCCCGCGCGATGACCGGACCCGCCCCGCAGACGATCTTGCCGTACTTCGTTTTGTCGATGCCCGGATAGTCCGTGGCGTGGGTGACGTCGAAGGCGAGCGCCACGTCGGGGTTCACGGCATGGGCGCTTGTCATGGCGCCGCGGGTGCCGATCTCCTCCTGAGTGGTGGCCACCGCGATGAAGTCGCCCGGGGCGCGACCGGCGAGAGCCAGCTTCTCCATGACGCGACAGGCGATCCACACGCCGCACTTGTCATCGAAGCACTTCGAGACGGCCATGTCGTCGCCGAACCGCTCGAATCCGACGCCGAACGTGATGGGGTCGCCCACGGACACGAGCTTCTTCACGCGCTTGGGCTTCATGCCCAAATCGATGACGAGGGAGGAGAGCGGCGTCACCGTCTTGCGCTCGTCCGGCTCGATGAGGTGGATGGGCTTGCGGCCCACGATGCCGCGGAGGGTGCCGGAAGCGGTGTGCACGTCGACCCGCATGCCGGGCAGGATGGCCGCGTCCACACCGCCGAGCGAGGCTACCGAGAGGAAGCCCTCATCGGAGATGTAGGTGACCATGAGGCCGATCTCGTCCATATGGGCCGCCAGCATGAGCGAGGGCGCACCGGCGTCGCGGCCCTCGAGCACCGCACGCACCGAGCCCATGGTGTCGGTGGCCACCTCGTCGGCCACACCAGCGAGCCTCTCGCGCACCAACGCGGCCGCCGGCTCCTCGAAGCCCGTCGGCGAGGGCGTCTCCACCAACTGCTTCAAAAATTTCAGATGTTTCTTCTTCATTGGTTCTCCTGTTCGATCCACCGGTGAGCAGGCTCGTTGTGCTGCGTTCGCGCCGTCACCTTGCGCCTTGGGCCTCGTTTACCAGTATCCCTTCGAATGCTTTCGCTTGCGCTCGGGTTTGGGAGGACGGAAATCCAGCGCCAGCTGGCCGTCGGTGGTCTTCTCCCGCTTCTCGGCGGGGGCGGCGCCGGCCCGCTCCACCTTCTCGATAGTCCACGACACCGCGCTCGCGCCGAACAGCTCCAGCATCTTCATCCGTGCGTCGTGGGCGTTGGCCTTAGTGCCGGCCCGCGCGTCGCTCTCGAACTCGAAGAGCCCGCGCTCACGGTCGTAGGAGCCCTTCGGCGACTGATAGTGAGCGATGTACGTTGCCATAAACTCGCGTGCTTCCTTTCTCAAACGTTCCCGAGCCATGATAGCAGAGCACACAGGTCCGCGCGGCGTGCCATCCTCAGGACGCGCGAAGAATACGCCCTGTGCCGCCCGAACGATTTCCCCTTTGGATGCTCTCTCCTTTGAAGATCGCTGAAAAACAACAGTCGGAACCCGCAGTGGCAAGAGTTTGACGGAGTTTCGTCGAGCGATCGGCTGGAATGGCTTGAAAACCACGAAACATCGGACGAGAAGGCCTTTTTCGGCCGATGTTGTAATACCGAAGAGGACATTTTCCCAGGTCGTGTATTACAAAGAGGCCTTTGAAGCCCGGTTGACGCCGATGTTTCGCTATTTCCAAGCCATTTGAAGAGCTGGAAACATCATTTTCTGGTCAGAAACCGATGTTTCGCTATTTCCAAGCCACTTCAAGCTTGGAAAAAGATCGGTTAGCAGAAACCCGCATCGGAGAGCACCAAGGCCATGCCCTCCGAGCCGCTGGCGCACAATTGGCACGTCCGCGCAAGACAAGCCCTCGAAAAGCGAAAGGCCATCGCTCGAAAACGAGAGATGGCCTCGCTAAAGTTCTGGAGCCGGTGACAGGAATCGAACCCGCAACCCACTGATTACAAATCAGTTGCTCTACCGTTGAGCCACACCGGCAAAAGCGCGTGAACGGCCGACCCTCCCCATCGATGCCGTTCCGCGTCGGCCTATTGTACGACAACGTCCCGGTTTAGGGAAGTTGCAACCGCGGATTCTCTACTCCTTGGCGCCCCACTGCTCGTAGTAGGCGTCGATGGCGGCCGCGATATCGTCGTCGATAACGATGCGTCCGGCCACTTCATGATTGTGCAGGCACTCCTTCACCTCGGCCATGGACACGATGGAGGCCACCGGGAAGCCGTACTTCGCCTCGATCTCCTTCTGGGCCGTGGTGACGCCGCCCTTCCCCACCTCCATGCGGTTGAGCGACACGATGAGCCCGCGCACATCCACATCGGCAGCGGCCTTCAAGATGGGGTAGGTCTCGTCGATGGACTTGCCCGAAGTGGTGACGTCCTCCACCATGATGACCTTGTCGCCGTCGTGAAGCTCCGCGCCCAAGAGGTTGCCCGCATCGGCCCCGTGGTCCTTCACTTCCTTGCGGTTGCAGCAGTACTTCACTTCCTTGCCGTAGAGCTCCTGCAGCGCCATGGCGGTGACCACCGCTAAGGGGATGCCCTTGTAGGCCGGCCCGAACACCACGTCGAAGTCAAGCCCGAAGTTGTCGTTGATGGCCTGGGCGTAGAACAGTCCCAGCCGATGCAGCTGCTCGCCGGTCACGTACGCCCCCGCGTTCATAAAGAACGGCGACTTGCGCCCGCTCTTCAGCGTGAAGTCCCCGAACTTCAGCACGTCGCTTTGAACCATGAACTCGATGAACTCGCGCTTGTAAGCCTCCATAGCCGCCCTTTCGTCCGTGAGGAGTTCCCTCATGTTTTCAATGCCGAACATGATACCCGAAGTGCCGTCCTGTTGACACGCGAACATCTATTCGGGTAGTATAGCGTACATTCATTCGGGCGAACAAGTGTGCCCGTAAAGTGTTGCGGGCCGGAAGATGCTTGGCGACGGGAAGGGGTTGCGCGGTGGACGTCATCGAGAAGCTGGAGATTCTGGCCGATGCGGCGAAGTACGACGTAGCTTGCACCTCCTCCGGGGTTCAGCGCGCGGGCAAGGCCGGGCAGCTGGGCGCGGCCACCCAGGCGGGATGCTGCCATTCGTTCACGCCGGACGGGCGCTGCGTCACGCTGCTTAAGGTGCTCATGACCAACGTCTGCGTCTACGATTGCTGCTACTGCGTGAACCGCGCGAGCAACGCCGAGGCACCCCGAGCCGCATTTACGCCCCGCGAGTTGGCCGACCTCACCATCGGCTTTTACCGTCGCAACTATATCGAGGGGCTGTTCCTCTCCTCGGGCGTCGCCGGATGCCCCGACCGCACCACCGAGCTCATGATAGCGGCTCTGCGCATCCTGCGGGAGGAGTACGGCTTTCGCGGCTACATCCACACCAAGGCCATCCCCGGCACCTCGGTGGAGCTCATCGACGAGCTGGGGCGCCTGTCCGACCGCCTCTCGGTGAATCTGGAGCTGCCGAGCCGGCAGAGCCTGGGGCTTTTGGCCCCCAACAAGTCGCGCTCGTCCATCCTGGCCCCCATGCGGCATATCTGCGACTCCATCGCCGACGATGCGGAATCGCGCTCGCTGGCGAAGAAGCGCACTACGGTATACCTCACCAAGAAGAACGCCCGGAAGGCACGGGCCTTCGCGCCGGCGGGCCAGTCCACCCAGATGATCGTCGGAGCCACTCCGGAAAGCGACTACCAGATCCTGAACCTGTCGGCGGCCCTCTACACCCACCTGTCGCTGAAGCGCGTGTTCTTCAGCGCCTACCTCCCCGTCGTGGCCGACCCGCTCCTGCCCGCCACCGACGCCGTGCAGCTGAACCGCGAGCACCGCCTCTACCAGGCCGACTGGCTCTTGCGCTTCTACGGCTTTAACGTGAGCGAGATCATCGACGAGGACAATCCCTTCCTCGCCCCCGATGTCGATCCGAAGGCGAACTGGGCCCTGAGCCACCTGGACTTCTTCCCCGTGGAGGTGAACAGCGCGCCTTTGGAGGCGCTTCTGCGCGTGCCCGGCATCGGCGTGCGCGGCGCCAAGCTCATCTGTCGGGCACGACGGCAATCCACCCTCGGCGAGGCGGAGCTGAGAAAGCTCGGCATCGCCTATAAGCGCGCCCGCTACTTCATCACCATGAACGGCGCTTGGGGCGGATCGGGGATCGACTTCTCCCGCGAGGCCCTGCACGCGCGACTTTCGGCCCCTATCGACGGCGGTCGCCACGGGCGCCGCGCCGACCGCGCCCCAGCCGGCCAGATGAGCCTCTTCGAAACCGTGGAGGCACCGCCCGTACTGCCCGAGACGAGCCCCGATGCGGCAACCGCCCGCGAGGTCGCCTTTGCCGCCCAGCGCCGGGCCCTCGAGGCGACCGCGACGGCGGACGGACGGCAAGCGATCGCAACCGAGGCGGCATCGGCCACAGAACGCTCGATCGCCGACGGCCGCAAAACGCTCGACAGCCCGCTGCTCTCGGTGGCCTAGGTGGGCGCCATGGAGCATATCCCGAACGCATCCGCGGAAGACGCCCCTGCGACGCCCTCCCCTCCTCCCGACATCTACGACGAGGTGGCCTACGCCTACGACGGCTCCCTGGAAGGGCTGCTCTCGGCCGTCTTCGCCGCCTACGAGCGCCACGAGCATCCCACCGATATCGCGCCGGAAGAGCGTCTGCAGCTCCGTCTCGGCCAGCGCGTGGCGCTCATCCCCACCGACCAGGACCGGGCCCTGCGCGTCATGAGCACCCTGCGCCGCCAGTGTGGCCGCGCGGCAGCCCTGGCGGTGACCCGCGCCGCTTGCTCGGACGAGCCGGATGCGGGCACGGCGGTCTACCGCTTCGTGCGCTATGCCATCGACGAGCAAAAGCATCGCGCATGCGAGCACTGTCGCAAGCGCGCCTCCTGCGCAGGCCGCGGCGGCATGGGGCCGCGTCCCAAGCAGCGGGGCCGCGCCTTCTCGGACATCACGCATCCGGCCGTGGAGCGGCTCTTCCGCATTTCGCGCTCGGTCGGCCAGGAATGCGAGCACATGCGCCAGTTCGTGCGCTTCCAGCACCTCGCCGCCGAAGGAGCCGATGTATGGTTCGCCCGCGTGAACCCGAAAGCCTCGGTGGTGCCGCTCATCATGGATCATTTCGTGGAACGGCTCGGCGTGCAGCCCTTCATCATCTACGACGAGGTGCACCATCTCGCCGGCGTCTACGACGGCGGCGACTGGCAGCTGGTGAACACCGAGGGCGCCGGCGACTTGGAACGAGCGCTGCCCGACCGCACCGCCGACGAGGCCCTCATGAGCGAGGCCTGGCGCACCTTCTACAAAAGCGTCTCCATCGACGCCCGCTACCACCCGGAGCTGCGCCGTCAATTCATGCCCAAGCGCTTCTGGAAGAACCTCACCGAGCTGCAGGAAAGCCCTGCCGCCCTGCGCCCGCGCTACGCTGAACGCGGGTGAGCCGCGGCCGCGCAAACATCCCCGCCGGTGCGACGACGGGCCTACAAGCTGAATACCAGCTCGCCGGTCGGGGCGGTCAGCTTGCCGGGCACGGGACGCTCGCACTCATAGGCAATCCCCACGGCCGGCCCCACGTGAACGCCGATGACCGGACTGACGGGCAGCACTTCCACCGCGTGTCCCACCACCGGCTCGATAGCCTCGCGCGCCCATTTGACGGCGGGGGCCGCCGATCCGATGTAGTGCACCACCACGCGCGCCAGGCCGCACGCATCGATATCCTCCTTGAAGATATCGACCATGCGCGCCAGCGTCTTCTTCCATGTGCGCACTTTCGCCAACGTAGCCGTCTCCCAATCGGCCACCGTGAGCACGGGAGAAATTTGCAGCAGACCGCCGAGCAACGCCGACGCACCTCCAATGCGACCGCCCGCCTTCAAAAAAGCAAGACTCTCCGGAGCGAAGATGAACCGCGACGAGACGACCGAATCAATCGCCGCCTGCGCGCACCGCGTCAGATCGCCGCCCGCATCGCGCGCATCGCATGCATCGAGCACCGCGAACATCTCATCGCCGCAGTTCGACGTCGAGTCGATCAGCGTGCAGCGGAACTGCTTGTAGCGCTCCTTGCAGGCCCGAGCGCTGCGCACCGCCCCTTCGAACGTTCCGGACATCTTCGACGAGATGAAAACCCCGAGCACCTCATCGGCCGCCTGCGCCGCCTTTTCGAAAATCGTCTCCATCGCATGCTGCGAGGGCTGGCTCGACGTAGGCGGATTGTCGATCATGTCGGCGATATCCTCGTAGAACGCATCGACGTCCATGTCGGCCTCGCGGTACTCACGACCATCCCGATTCACGAACAGCGAGACGACTTCGATATCGCGCTCCCGCACCACCTCGGCGGGGATAGAGGCGACCGAATCGGTGACGATCTTGACCACGACTTCTCCTTTCAGCGAGGCACCCGAAGGCATCCGCGCCGCACGCGACGGCGTATCGCGACGCTGCGGCCGCGATGGGGCATTTTTGCTATCGTACACCATGTGCACGCTCGAAAACGCGCGCAGAGGAGAAGTTCATGCGACCGTTGAGCCAAAAGTCGGCTAATACTCTCGCATACCGCTGGCAGCTAGGCGCTACACGCCCGTGAAGTCGAAGGCCGGGATGAAGCTCTCCTCAGCGGCTCCCCCTTCTTGCCAGAAGTAGTCCTCCACTCCCAGCGCATCGGCGAAATCCAGCAGCTCCTCGTACTCGGAATCGGGCACGGCACGCCCCAGCTCGGGGCTCGCCGCCAAAGCCACGGCGGCCCGCGCGTCGCCCGCATCGGCGGCCCGAGCGATCACCGGCGTGTACTGGTTCATGAGCGACAGACGAACGTCGCTTCCGAAACGCTCGTGCAGAAGCCGCACCACGGCCTTGGAGTTCTCCAGGGCCCCGGGCAGCATGAGGTGGCGAACGACCACGCCGGAGACGAGGCGCTCCTGGCCGCGGAACTCGTCATAGCATGGCGCACCCGTCGCCTCGACCATCGCCTTCAGGGCCGCAAGGGCCACCTCGGGATAGTCGGCGGCACGGGAGTAGCGCGCCGCCAGCTCGCCGTCGGCGTACTTGAAATCAGTGAGATAGGCGTCCACGAAGCCGACGTTGCCGCGCACCGCCTCCACGGTCTCGTAGCCGCCCGTGTTCCACAACACCGGCAGCGCCATGCCCTGCTCGCGCGCCAAGGCAACCGCCGCGCGGATCTGCGGCGCGAAGTGCGTCGGCGTCACGCAGTTGATGTTCAGCGCCCCGGCCGCCTCAAGCTCGCCCATGATGGCGGCCAGGCGCTCGATAGTGATCGCCCGGGCGTGCTCGCCCAGGGCGATGGAGGCGTTCTGGCAGTAGACGCAGCGCAGAGGACAGCCGGAGAAGAAGATGGTGCCGCTGCCGTCCTCGCCGGAGATCGGCGGCTCCTCCCAGAAGTGCAGCGCCGCCCGGGCCACGAGCACATCGCCCGCAGCTCCGCAAACCCCGCGCTCCCCCGCCGCCCGATCGGCCCCACACCTCCGGGGGCACAGCTCGCACGACAACGGCAACGCGTAGAGGGGATGCAGGATGCCTTGACCGAGCGAGTTCCGCAGCGAACGGAAATGCCCTGTGGGCATTTCCGCCGAGCGAGGACTGTCTGAGCGAATCAAGGTATCGCGCAGCTCTGATTCCGGCGAGTCACAACTAGTTGTTCGAGTAGTCGAAATCGTCGTTGTAGGGAGCGAAGTCGTCATAGTCGTCGTAGTCGTGGTCCTCGCGGGAGTGGTCGTGGCCGCAACCGTCCTCGTCGTCGTAGGCGCTCCAGTCCTCGTCCTCCTCGGAGGCAGGGTGCCCATAGGCCTGCTCGGCGCGCGTCCAGTCGAGCCCGGCCCGGGCTCCGGCCGCCTCGTCCTGATACACCAGAGACAGCGCCGCCGGCGCCATATCGGCGCCTCCGATGACCACCAGAAGCTCCAGCAAGTGCATGGTCGCCTCCACTCCAGGCAAAATCACCTCGGCGTCGTCGGCGGCCATGAGCGCCGCGGACAGCTCGGCCAGGAGCATCTCGGCCGTGTAGTCGCCGGTGTAGCGCTGCTGGCGCACGGCCTGTACCACAGGATCGGCGGAGACGGGGCTGAACAGCGGAATCTGGTCGGCGTCCAGCGCTCCCACCGAACGGGCCGAGGCATCGTCCAAGGCCACGGCCTCGATGGCGCTCACCAGATCGGCGGCCAAGGGCAGCGTGTGGGTATTGCGCAGAAGCTGCGCGCGGCCCGGTGCCCCCACTTCCACCACTTCTCCGAAGATGGCGTCCAGAAGCCGGCGGACATCGTCGGTCAGCTCGGCTTCGGTGGCCACCGGCCCCAGAAGGTTCTCGCGGGCGAAGGCATCGGCGGCCACCAGCGAGCGCACCGTCGCCGGCGCCTCCACCATGACCAGGTCGTTCACCGTCGCCACGGCATTGATCTCGCGGGCGAAGTTCGGCGTAGCAGCCGACAGATCCACCAGCGTGGACCCCGGAGCCGTCGTCGTGACGAGTCCCTCGTCGCCGAAGTACAGATCCTCCAGCGCCGAGCCGGAGGTGGCATACGTCACCACGATGTCCGCCGAGGCGGCATCGGGCACTCGGGAGAAGCCGGCATCGGCCAGGCGCCCCTCCACGGCCCCGATGAACGACGGGGCTCCCACGTAGGCGTACGACTTCGCCATTACTTGTCTCCCTTCACCTTGCGGGCGATGCGATCGGCCACGGACAGGTTCTCGCGCTTGTCGTGGCCCCAGAACACCACGGCCAGCATATCGGCGCCCACATGAGACCCGATGACCGGGCCGATGTTGCACACCAGGCACAAAAGCCCGGGCGCCTCCTTTTCCAAGGCCTCCTTCAGACGCGCGGCATCTTTGAGGCAGTCGGCGTGGCCCACAATGGCGACATGGGCCTGACCGGCGTCGTCGACGTTCTTCTTGTAGTACTCCGCCAGCTGCTTGATGCCCTTCTTGCGCCCCCGGGCCACGCCGACCAGCGACAGCGTCCCGTCCTCGGCGATGACGAGCAGCGGCTTCACATCCAGGGCGGCACCGGCCACGGCAACCGAGGCGGGAATGCGGCCGCCGCGGCGCAGGGCCTCCAGGTCGTCCACCATGAACTCCTCGTTCACGAAGCAGCGGGCCTCCTCGGCCCAAGCGGCCAGCTCGGCGGCCGACATGCCCTTCTCGTGCTGCACCAGCGCCTCGTAGACGAGCAGACCCTCGGCCACGCTGGCCAAATGGGTGTCCACGATATGCAGCTCGAAGTCCGGATGCTCGGCAAGGACTTGATCGCGCACGACGCAGGCGGCGTCGAAAGAGGCGGACAGACCGTTGGAGAACGCCAGGTACACCGCCGGCGTCCCCTCCTCGGCCGCCGCCGTGAACGTGTCGGTGAGCGTCTGCAGCGTCACCTGGGCCGTCGAGGGCTCGGCGCCCTTGCGCATGGCCCCGTAGAAGGCCTCGGCCGACACGGACTCGAACAGGTCGTCCTCGAAGGTGCCCCCGTCGACGGTGTAGGGGAACTTCATGAGCGTGACGCCTGGGCGCCGCACCACCGAGGCGGGCAGATCGCAGCAGGAATCGATGATCAGGTGGCATTTCGCCATAGAGCGTCCTCTCTATAGAATATGTCGCAGCTCGGCCACCAGCGCCCGGCGGCGCTCGTTGAGGCCCAGCTCCAGACCAACAGGATAGGTGTGGGGGTTCAGCATGCGCAACTGAGTTTCATCAAGGGTTTCCAAACCAACACAAGCGCGCGAGCGGGCGGCCATGGCGCTGCGGTCCTCCGGCGCGAGCACCACCTTGCCGACGCGGGCCAGCGGGCGCAGCAGCGTCTCGAAGCGCAGGCCCGAGAGGTTCTTCTGGCGCAAATCGTCCATGGGGTCCACGATGACCTCCCGCGCATCCGGCGTCTCGTTCACATCGAAGACCATATCGCCGGCGATGCGGCCGTCGGACTGGTAGTACCGCCGCACGTCGAGCACGCCCGGGGTGGTGAGCTTGGCGGCCGACTCGGAGATCTTCAGCCGCGCCGTCCAAGGGGCGTCCTCGCCCACGCGAACCGCGGCCAGCTTGTAGACGCCGCCCAGAGTCGGCTGGTCGTAGGCGCTCGCGAGCTTCGTGCCCACGCCGAAGGACATGACGTCGGCGCCTTCCTCCAGCATCGACTGGATGGTGTACTCGTCCAGATCGTTCGAGAGCACGATGCCGCAATCGGTAAGCCCCGCCTCATCCAGCATGCGCCGGGCCATCTTCGAGAGCCACGACAGGTCGCCCGAGTCGATGCGGATGCCGGCCAGACGCTCGCCGCGCTCGCGCATTTCCAGGCCCACGGTGATGGCGTTTCTGATGCCCTGCTCCACATCGTAGGTATCCACCAGAAGGATGCAGTTGTTCGGGAAGATGCGGGCGTACTCGCGGAAGGCGGTGAGCTCGTCGTCGAAGGACATGACCCAGGAATGGGCGTGGGTGCCCGAGACCGGGATGTCGAAGAGCTTGCCGGCCAGCACGTTCGAGGTTGAGGCGCAGCCGCCCACCACCGCCGCGCGCGATGCCCACACGCCGCCTAGGCCCTGGGCCCGGCGCAGGCCGAACTCCGCCACAGGGCGCCCCTTGGCGGCGCGGCACACACGGGCGGCCTTGGTGGCGATGAGCGTTTGGAAGTTCACCATGTTCAACAGCGCCGTCTCGATGAGCTGGCACTGCATGATGGGGCCGGTGACCCGCACGAGCGGCTCGTGGGGGAACACGATCGTGCCCTCGGGCACCGCGTCGATATCCACCGACAGGCGCAGATCGCGCAGATACTCCAAGAAGGCTGGATCGAACAAGGGGCCGCCGGCCGGGGCGTCCAGCGAGGCCAGATAGGCGATGTCCTCCTCGCTGAAGCGGAACGTCTCCACCAGGTCGGCCAGCTGCGCCATGCCGCAGGCCACCGCGTAGCCCCCCTTGAAGGGGTAGTCGCGGAAGTACATGGTGAAGCAGGCCTCCTCGCCCGCTTTCTCGGCGTCCCAGTAGCCCTGGGCCATGGTGATCTGGTACAGATCGGTGAGCAGGGCGTAGTCCACGTTCATGAGTGAGGTGCCTCCCTAGTTTCCGGTGCCGTTGCCGCCGTTGCCGCCGTTGCCGCCGGGCTGCTGGCCCGAGCCCGAGCCCGCGCCCGCGCCGCCGTCGGCCTTGGGCTTGCGGGAGCGGCGCCGGCGCCGGGGCTTGGAAGCGCCCCCGTCCGCCTTGGCGCCCTCGCCCCGGGACGCACTACCCTGCTCGGCCCGCAGCCCCGAGGATTTCTGGCCCGGCCGCGGCGAGGCGCCCTTGGACTTGCCGTCGCCCTGGCCGGAGCGAGAGCGGCCCTGGGAGCCCTTGGCCCTTTGCGCTTTCCCCTGGCCGCCCTGGCCGCTCTGGTTGCGCCCGCCGTCCTTGGGTCGCGCCCCGTCCTTGGGCCGTGAGGCCGTCCCGGAGCGCTGGCGGCGCGGCTTCGGCGATGCGGCTCCCTCGCCGCGCGCGCCCTCCTCGCGGGAGGTGGACACGCGCTCCAAACCGCGCCCGTCGTCGGCCGCCGACAGCTTCGTGGAGCGGCGGCGCTTGCGGGGCGGGGCGG
>ENA-OUPA01000163-OUPA01000163.1-human-gut-metagenome-genome-assembly--contig:-NODE-163-length-52338-cov-16.291_pt1 | contig 52338 bp, 65 predicted proteins | sample MGYA00237939_ERZ548770 | MGnify/ENA primary metagenome ERZ548770 (study PRJEB26490, sample SAMN05356877) | human gut metagenome | biome: terrestrial biome; feature: human-associated habitat; material...
TACCAGGACAAGCTCACGAAAAAGAAATCCAAACTAGACCGTTTACAGCAAAGCGAAGACATTATAAAAAAAGAGATGGCAGATATTGAAAAAGCAATATGTGATCTACAATTCTCGAGCGAAATGATTGAAACAGTTTAGGAGGTGAATGCATGAAAAAACGCCCTGTGACCATTGAGACGGCGGAAAGCGTCAGCCGGGCCTACAAGGGAGAAAAAGACCCGGTAAAGAAATATGGAATTGAGTGTTTCATTCTTGGGCTGATGGCAAACCGTCAATGCCCTGGGAATGAATCCACCCCAATTGCCTCCCCCAAGCGGGCCGGGAGCGTGAAGAAAGGAGACGATGGGAGAAAGGTGGTGAAAGAATGCGGTTACGAGATAGGAAGCACACGGCGTTTGAGCTGAAAAAGCAGGATCCGAAAACGGCGGTTACATACGACCTGATACGGAAAAGCGTATTGATGGGAGTTCTGCCTTATTTCCAGGTGGGAAGAAAAAAACTGGTGGACATCGATTCGTTGGAGCAGCAGCTGTTCCTGAAAAAAGCAGCGTACAGGGAACTGGGAGGGGACCTATCATGATTTACATATTAGGAGCGCTGGGCCTGACAAGCCTGGTGCTGGGAGCGATGGGGTACCTGATGGACAGGCCCCGCAAGAGGGAGCGCAGGGCGCTGCCGGAGCCGAAAAGGAAGGAGGCGGGAGAGGAATGAGGCTGAACGAGCTTTTGGGACTGATGGATGCCGACGAAAAGGTGCAGCTGATTTATCCGGACGGGGAAAAGCTGACGGGCACTGCGGGGAGGTTATTCCAGCTGCTGGGAGAGGCAGAGGCGGTTTCCATCGGCACAGAGCCCTTCCGGGTTTGGATTCGGGAATAAAAAAAGCCGCTCTCCGACTGGCATCGGAAAAGCGGCACAGAAAAGGTATCTTAGAAAGTATAGCAGGAAAGGAAGGACTTGTCAAATGGTGAGCACGATGGAGCACCGGGAGCTTGAGGGCAGGGAAAGGGCGGCGGACTGGAAGGAGATTGTCAGCCTGACATTGGAAGGAAGCTTTTTCAGCGAAGAGGGAAAGCTTCGGTTCGGGACATTGGACAGCGATATTTTAAAGGCCGTATCTCAGCTTATGGGAGCCGGATACCTGCCGGAAGGAAGGCTGGAGATCAGGATGTATGAAAAGGCGGAGCCGGCGGCGTACCGGGGGATCGGTCCCAACGCCGGGCTTTTGGTGGAAGAAGACAGGGCGTTTGACTATGTGAAGGAACACCTGGACGAGCTGCCCGACCGGGACAGGAAGGAGCTGGTGGAGTTCTTCTTTTCGGGGGACTGGATTGGGATTGACGACGACGGCCTGCCCTTTTGACGGAGGGACGCCATGAACATAGCGGAGTACATCCCGGAAGGAAGGGAAAACGCGGTCTCCCGCAGGGAGCTGGCAAGGCTTACAGGGCTGACGGACCGGTCTATCCGGGAGCACATCAAGGGGGCCAACCGGGCGCTCATTGGGGAAGGAAAGGCAATCCTCTCCTCTTCCAGGGCGCGGGGATACTGGATCAGCAGCGAGGTGCAGGAGATGGAGGAATATCTGAAGGAATCTTCACGCCGGGCAAGGGCCCAGTATCGCAACGACTCGCCCATCAGAGCCTATGTGATGCGCAGGAGCGGCGCCGGTACGATCCAGGTAAGGGCCCATACCAGGAGGGCGAAGGCCGGGACAAGGACGGACGGCCAGATAAGGCTGGAGGTGTAGCATGGCGGAGCGCAGGATGTTTGCCAAGACCATCATCGACAGCGACGCATTTTTGGACATGCCCCTGACGGCCCAGGCATTGTATTTTCATCTCTGTATGAGGGCTGATGACGACGGATTCGTGAACAACCCCAAAAAGATACAGCGCATGGTGGGCTGCGGGGACGATGACAGCAAGTTGCTTTTGCTCAAAAGCTTTGTGATTCCCTTCGACAGCGGCGTGTGCGTCATCCGGCATTGGAGACTGCACAACTATATCCGCAATGACCGTTACAAGCCCACGGTCTACCAGGAGGAAAAAAGCGCGCTGGCACTTCAGGAAAACGGGATCTATCGGGAAGCTTCGGGACTTGGTATACCGGACGGCAACCAAAGGGTGTACCAAATGGAACCCCAGGTTAGGGTAGGGAAGGATAGGGTAGAGTTAGAGAAGGAGAGAGATAAGGTTCCAGGGGAAGGGACGCCGCCCGAGGCGGCTGCCGCAGAAGCGTTTCCGTATGAGGAATACCGAAAGGTCTTTTGCCAGTGCTGCCCTTCCCTCCCAGCCCCACAGGAGACGAGCCAATGGACGGCGGCGCGGAAAAAGGCGCTGCGGTCAAAAAGGGTAAGCCCAGAGGAATTTCGCGATGTCTGCAAAAAGATAGAGCGAAGCGATTTTCTGACGGGGCGCTCCGGCAAATGGGCCGGCTGCTCTTTGGACTGGGTGCTCAAGCCCGCCAACTGGCAAAAGATCGTGGAGGGGAACTACGGGAACCGGAAGGGAACGAATACCAGCTACGACATCGACGAGCTGGAAAAAGCCAGCTTTTTTGAACCGCCGGAAAATTTGTGAGGAGGCCGCTATTACATAAGAGGTTTTCCGAAACCCCGGGAGTAACGGTCGTGGTGGAAAGCGGCACAGAAAGGCAAGGGGAAGCAGGTAAGGCATGCGGAACGCGAACAAGGTACAGACGGCCTGCCGGGGGAGCGGGAAGGGGTTGAGGGCTTGGGAGCGAGCGGAGGCTAGACAAAGGTGAAGCCGGACTCCAGCAGATCGCCCACGATGGAGTCCAGGTCCGCCTGGCAGCTGTTGATCTCCGGCACGAAATACCTGGGGGAATCGTCGTCAAGGAGGCGATAGAGAGAATTTAGGAGCAGGCGTTTGACAGCCTGCTTTCCTCGGAAGTATGAGTTCAGGTCGCCGCAGTGGGCCCCGCCGTTGGGGCCTTTTCCCCACAGGTGGATTCCCAGGATGTTTTTCCGGACAGCGGTTAAGGCTTCAAGCATTTCTTGGATGCTGCTGGAGGTGCTGGGGCGGACGCGGTGGGCGGACAGCAGCTGGGGCACGTCAAACGCCATTTTCAACTGCAGCCCAGAGCGGTCTAATCTACTTGACAGCTCTAAAAAGCTATCGAGCCGGCTGAACACAAAGGGGCTTGGCTGATATTGGGTGCCATAGCGGTTTTCTACCAGGATCCGGACCTCCCTGTACACCGGCTTGATCTGTTCTTCAAACACGGAATAGACGTCCAGAAAGCTTTCCAGGCTGCTGTATTCCGCAAACGGTGGGTGCACTTCAAGAATGGAAGGAATCTGGTCGCCACAGAATTCCATGACGTATTCCGCAAATTCCTTCGCCCATTGTCTGGATTTCCAAAGCTGGGGGATGCCGTTCTTTTGGCTCCGGCACAGGCAGGGGTACCGGCTGACCGGGCCTTTCTGAAGGTTCCGGGAGCCGAAGCTGAATTCCGTGTGCAGGGACAGCTTTTTGCTGCATGGCTCCAGCCTTTCTTTTCCGAAGACGCCGGAAACTTCCTGGACCGTCGGATTGATCCCCGCCGGGTAGTCCAACCTGTGGTATTTGACCGGAATGAGCTTCACCATAAAAAACACCTCTTTCAGACAAAGTATAGCACAGAAAGGCCGGTTTGGAACATGGAAAAGCAGGAAAGGGGGAAGGAAAGGCCTGGGGCGGCAAAAGCTGCCGCCATGACGGGAGCCGCGGGGAAGTCTCGCGCAAGAGCCTTGGACAGAGCGGAAAAAGAGAGGGAAGGAGAGGGAAGGTGCGGCTGATTCTGGTTTGGGAGGTTCCCGGCCAAGGAACCGAAAAGATTTTGCGACGAATGGGAGGAAAGAATTTTGACCAAGGAGCTTTTAGAGCAGTATCCGGATATCTGCGCGGAGATCAAAAGGCTGGAGCAGCCGGTGACGGATACGGTGTCCGGTTCCCTGCCGGATTATCCCTATACCCAGCGTACCTGGACGATTCGGGGAGTCTGTTTGGAAACCGGCTATCTGGATGATCTCAAGGCGAAAAAGCAGGAGATTCTGAGCTTTGTGCAGCAACTGAAGCTGACGGAAAAGCCCATTGTGACATACCGGGCGATCTATGGGCTGCCTTGGGCCAGAGTGGCTGCGAAAATGGGGTACAGGTACACCGAGCAAGCCGTAAAAAAGAAGTACTATCGCATCCTCAAAAAATATTTTTGAAACCGTCCCTTTTGTCCCCAATGTCCCATTTGTCCCATTATAATGAATAATAGAAGCTTTATAGGTCTTATGAAATTTAAGAGCGAATGAAAATGGAACCGAGAAAATGAGCACCCCGCCGGTTTGGCAGGGTGCTTTTTCCTATTTGAAAGGAGGCGGTGCGATGCTTTGCCCTTATCCAACCACATGTGAATATGACGCGTTCCGACGCACCGGCGAGCATACGTGCGGCCGTGTGAAATGCCCTTACCGGATCCATACAAGGCGTATTCTTGCCGGCCAGATTAAGCAGCTGGCGGCGCTGGAAAGCCGTACCGAGAGGCAGGAGGCTTATCTGGGCAGGCTCAAAACACAGTATGCCGAGCTGCTGGAGAGCGGGTGAGACGGTGGCTAGGCTCACAGAGAAGCAGGAACGGTTTGTAAGGGAGTACCTGGCCGGCGGGAACGCCACCGATGCGGCGCTCAAGGCGGGCTATTCCCCCAAAAGCGCGTATTCCACCGGGCGGGAGAACCTGAAAAAACCTGAGGTGAAGGCATGCTTGGAGGAGCGGGCGGCACGGCTCAACTCGGAGAAGATCGCCGACGCCCAGGAGGTCCTGCAGTATTTGACCTCCGTGATGCGCGGAGAGACGGCTTCTTCCGCACCTTCTCTACGCGGAAACGGCTGCCGGGAAGCCGTTCAAAAGGGGCCGGACATTCGGGAACGCCTGAAGGCGGCTGAGCTGATCGGAAAACGGTATTCCCTGTTTACGGACAGAATAGCCGCCGCAGGGGCGGTCCCCGTGGTGATTGTGGGGGAGGATCAGCTTGAAGATTGAGCCTAACGCTAAAATCGTACGGCTGCCCGAGGTGGTGGGCAGGGGGTACGGTACCTTCTGGAACTTTCAAGGCCGGTACCGGGTGTGCAAGGGCTCCCGGGCGTCCAAAAAATCCAAGACGACGGCGCTGAACCTCATCACCCGGATGATGAAATACCCCGAGGCCAACGCCCTTGTGGTGCGCAAGGTGTTCCGGACCTTGAAGGATTCCTGCTTTACGGAATTGAAATGGGCGGTCAACCGCCTGGGGGTTCAGGCGTTTTGGGACGTGAAGGAAACCCCCTTGGAAATGACCTATAAACCCACCGGGCAAAAAATTTACTTTCGGGGGCTCGACGACCCGCTGAAGGTGGCTTCCATTACGGTGGAAACCGGATATTTGTGCTGGTGCTGGGTGGAGGAAGCCTATGAGATCGGGAAAGAAGCCGATTTTGACATGCTGGATGAAAGCATCCGGGGCGCGATCCCTCCTGAAACCGGGTTATTCAAGCAGATCACCCTGACGCTGAACCCCTGGAACGAGCGGCACTGGATCAAGAGGCGGTTTTTTGACGCGGAGCCCAGCCCGGAGATTTTAGCCATGACCACCAATTATTTATGCAACGAATGGCTGGACGAGGCGGACAAAAGGGTGTTTGAGACCATGAAGCGGCAGAACCCCCGGCGGTACCGTGTGGCCGGCCTGGGGGACTGGGGCATTGTGGACGGGCTCATCTACGAAAATTGGAGGGAAGAAGCCTTTGACCCGGGGGAGATCAGCCCCAGGGAGGGGGTGGTTTCCGCCTTTGGATTGGATTTTGGGTACAGCAATGATCCTTCGGCCCTGTTTTGCGGATTGGTAAGCGCCCGGGAAAAAACCATCTGGGTGTTTGACGAGCTATATGAAAAGGGCCTGACCAACCGGGCCATTTACGAGAGGATCGCCCGGATGGGCTACGGGAAGGAACGGATTAAGGCGGACTGCGCGGAGCCCAAGAGCATCGACGAATTGCGGGAGATGGGCCTTCCCCGGATCAGGGCCGCCCGGAAGGGCAAGGACAGCGTGAACAACGGAATCCAGTACATTCAGGATTACGAAATCATCATTCATCCCAAATGTGTGAATTTCCTCACTGAAATTTCCAACTACACTTGGGAGGAAGACAAGCTCGGAGCAAAGACCAACCGGCCCATGGACGATTTCAACCACTTGATGGACGCCATGCGATATGGGCTGGAGGAGATACTGATTGGGCCGGCCTTCCGCTTTGATTGAGCCCCGGGGGCAAAAGCCCGGGCTCCGGGCAAGGACGGGACGGCAAGGAAAGGGGGACAAACGATGACGCCTATGGAAACGGAAACGGACCGGCTGAACCGCCTGATTCAGGAGGGGGGAAGGACCGGCATGACGGAGCTTCAGTTTTTCGCGGCGGAGATCAGGGAATGGAAAAACAGCGCCCGGCGCATGGAGCAGATCAAGGGGGAACGGTACTATGAAGGCCGGCAGGACATTTTGAACCGCTTGCGCACGACCATCGGCGAGAACGGCAAGCTGGAGGCGGTGGGCAACCTCCCCAACCACCGGCTGGTGGACAACCAATATGCCCTGATGGTGGATCAGAAAACCAATTATCTGGTGGGCAAGCCCATCGCCGTCAACTGCAAGAACAAGGACTATGCCAGGAAGCTGGCCGGATATTTCGACAAGCGGTTTCACCGGCTTTTGAAGTATGTGTGCGAGGACGCGCTGAAAGGCGGGATCGGCTGGCTGTACCCCTACTACAACGGGCGGGGGGAATTGGCCTTTCAGCATTTCCCGGCCCAGGACATCCTTCCCTTTTGGGCGGACGACGATCACACCGTTTTGGATTGCGGGGTTCGTCTCTACTCCCAGGAGGTTTGGAACGGGTATCAAAAGGAGCTTGTGGAGAAGGTTGAAATCTTCAAAGCGGACGGCCTTTGGCGGTACCTCTTTCAGAACGACAGGCTGATCCCCGACGTGGAAGCCGGGGCGCATGAAAACTATGTTTCCGTGGTGGACGGCGCCGGGGGGCTGGAGGAATTCAACTGGACGCGGATTCCGCTGATCCCCTTCAAGTACAACAAGCGGGAGCTTCCCCTATTGAACCGGGTGAAGCCCCTGCAGGACGCCATCAACCTGATGCTGTCCGACTTTGAAAACAACATGCAGGAGGATGCGCGGAACACCATTCTGGTTTTGAAGAATTATGACGGGGAAAACCTTGGGGAATTCAGAAAAAACCTTGCCGCCTATGGAGCCGTGAAGGTCCGGGAGGACGGCGGCGTTACCACCCTGAACGTGGAGGTGAACGCTGAAAACTACAAGGCCGTTTTGAGGGTGTTCAAGAAATCCCTGATTGAAAATGCCCGGGGCTATGACGCCAAGGACGAACGCCTTTCCGGGAACCCCAACCAGATGAATATCCAATCCATGTATTCCGACATCGATTTGGACGCAAACGGCATGGAAACGGAGTTTCAGGCGGCTTTGGAAGAGCTGGTCTGGTTTATCAACCAGGACATGGCAAACCGGGGCTTGGGAGACTTCCGCACGGAAGAAGTGGACGTGGTATTCAACCGGGACATTCTGATCAACGAATCCGAGGCTGTAGACAATTGCGTCAAGTCGATGGGGATTCTATCCAACGAAACCATTGTGGAACAGCACCCATGGACCAGAGACGTGGAAACAGAGCTCCTCCGTCTTTCTGAAGAAAGACTTTTTTAAGTCGCGGGAGTCGCTCGCTCCGAGAATATCTCCGAACTGTGTAAGGAGATATTCTGCGCTCGTCTCCTAAATTTTCGGCTTGTTTCCCGCGGCCCAAGGCTTCCCCTTGAACTTCGCCTTCCCCTCGAGGGGAAGGGGGACCGCTTGCGGTGGATGAGGTGGAGTGTCTTACTCACTCCGTGGCGGCAGAGTACGGGTTAGCGACACCTCATCAGTCACCTACGGTGACAGCTTCCCCTCAAGGGGAAGCCTTGGGCCGCGGGAGCAAAGCCGAAAATTTGAAGGCAGAGCGGAGCGCAAGCGAGCGATCAACGCGACTTAAAAGTCTTTGGCCGTCTTTCTTCAGAAAGACGGGGCGACTTAAAAAAGGAGGTATGCGCTATGACCAAAGAAACGCTGTTGGAATGGGGCTTGGCGGAGGAACAGGCAGACAGGGTGATGGAGGGGCTGAACGGTTCCTTTGTGACCAAATCCCGGTTCAATGAGATAAACGCCGAGCTGAAGCAGGCCAGGGAAGCTGTTGCGGAGAAGGACACGCGGCTGGAAGAACTGGAGAGGGCCGCCGGGGAGGCGGAAGCCCTGAAAAATCAGATCGCCGGGCTTCAGGCGGCCAACGACGCCAAAGAGCAGGAGCACGCAGCTGAGCTGAAGGCGGCCAGGATCAACAACGCCGTCGAAGTGGCGCTGCTCTCCGCCGGGGCCAAAAACAACATGGCTGTGAAGGCGCTGCTGAACGACTTTATCGCCAAGGCCGAGCTTGCGGAGGATGGGACGGTGAAGGGCCTGGAGGAGGAAGTGAAAGGGCTGGCGGAGGCCGGGGACACGGCCTTTCTCTTCCACAGTGCCGCGGAAAAGAGGTTTCAGGGCGCCAGGGCCGCGGAAAAGGGGGGACCCGGCCGGGAGGGGGAAATGACCTTGGCCCGGTTCCACCAGCTGAGCCCCGGAGAACGATACGACTTTTCCGTCAACCATCCTGAGGAATACAAACAATTATATGGAGGGAAAGAATCATGGCAAATGTAGTGTACGAAAATTTTTACCTGTCCAACGAGATTGAGGACCAGTTCAATTCCCATTTGGACCTGCAGCAATTCTGCACGGTGGACGACAGCCTGACCGGGGAGCCGGGGATGCTTCGCAAGGTCAACGTGTACAAGGCCACGGACGGCACGGAAAAGCTGGCGCTGGGCCAGGGCAACACCAAGGTCATCGAGGTGGGCTTCACCCCCAGGGAATACCGGATTCTGATGGCGCAGAACCGCTTCCAGTATTACGACGAGGAGGCCATGACGGACCCCATGCTGGTGCCCGCCGGTACCCGGCACATGGGCACGGACATGTTCAACACCGTCAACGCCGACGTGTTCGCGGAGTTCCAAAAGGCAGTGCTGACGGTTTCCGCCCCTGCGCTGAACTTTGACGCCTTTGTGGACGCGGCGGCCAAGCTGAACCTGGAAAATCTGGAAAACACCTCCCTTTTCGGCTTTTTGTGCCGCGCCGACATGGCGGCGGTCCGAAAAAGCCTGAAGGAGGACCTGAAGTTTGTGGAAGCCTTTGCCAGGAACGGCTATGTGGGGACCGTGGGCGGAATCAACCTGTACACCAAGAAGGACGCCGAGGAGGGCACGGTGGTGGTGGCCACCAAGGAGGCCGTGACGCTGTTCCAAAAGAAGGGCACCGAGGTGGAGCAGGAGCGGGAAGGCAACATCCGCCGCAACACCATCTACTCCCGGAAATATTACCTGGCCGCCCTGACGGATGAGACCAAGGCCGTGAAAATCGTGGTGGGCTCGGGCCAGTGAGGAAGGGCCCGAAGTAGGGTTTCATAGCCCGGGGAGGAAACGATATGGACTTACTGGAAGAGCTGGCTGGAAGGCTGGGGGCCCTGGGGGTCTCCCTGGGGGAGGCCGACGGACCCGGACTTGCCGGGGCGCTGGAAAGGGCGGAGCAGCACATCAAAAACCACTGCAATCTCTCCCGGGTGCCGGAGGCTCTGAAATGGGCCTGGATTGACCTGGCGGCCGCGGACTATCTATGGGCCCGGGGGGCCGCCGCCGGGGAAAAGGGAGAGGAAGGCGCTGGGGCTTTTGAGCGGGCGGTCAAATCCGTTCAGGAGGGGGACACCACGGTCACCTTTCTCACCCGGGAGGAAGGGGGAACCACGCCGGAAGCCCGGCTGGAGGGGCTGGTTTCCCAACTGAGGGAAGGCGCGCTGGAACAGCTGCTCCCCTTCCGGAGGCTGAAATGGTAGGCCGGGAGCTGCGGCGCCTTTGGAAGGGCGTCTGCGACGTGGTGGTACAGGAGCAGCACAGGGACCCGGACACCGGGCGCACGGTGAGCAGGGAAAGGGTTTTGGCAAGGGCTCTGCCCTGCAGGCTTTCCTTCAAGACGGCGGCGGGGACGGGGGGCATCGGCCATGTGGCGGAGGCCCTGGGGGGAAACGCGCAAAAGCCCCTGCAGAGCGTGAAGCTGTTCCTGGGCCGGGAGGTGGAGGTCCCACCGGGCAGCAGGCTGGCGGTGACGCAAAACGGCGTCACCGCCGTTTACCGGCAAAGCGGCCCGGCCGCCGTATACTCGGAGCACCAGGAGCTGCGGCTGGAGCTTGCGGACAGGTGGACATAAGATGGCCGAACGAAGTTCGGCCATCTTATGGAAGAAAGTCTCCGCTTCCGCTACGGTCGGTTCTGGACGCGTGCCACTGGCACGCAGAACCCCTGAAGCGTGAAACGCTTCTCTTTTCCTTCGGAAAAGCACCGAACTTCTTCCGGCTGGTCGTAAATCTGGTCTTCCCTCAACTGTGGGCAAGTGAACACGTCGGGGGCATAAAAAACCGGCAGCAGCTAAAAATCGCGTGATGCGGGTTAATCATTTTCACCCAACGCAGCGGCGGTACGCCGCAAGCTTCGCGACTTAAAAGTCTTTGGCCGTCTTTCTTCAGAAAGACGGGGGAAGGTAGGGAAAAGATGGGCAAGAAGGGCGGGGTTTCCGCTATTTTGGACGGGATCAGCCGGAGGCTGGAGGAGGCGTTCCCCGGGGTGAAGCTCTACGGGGACCAGGCTGTGGAGCAGGGGCTTACTCCCCCTGCCTTTTTTCTCAGGGTGCTTTCCCCCTCCCGCGTTCCGGAGCTGGGGGGCAGATACCGGGCGCTGAACCCCTTTGACATTCAGTATTTTCCCGCCGTCCCAGGCAGCAACGCAGAGCTGCTGGAGGTGGCAGAACAGCTGATGGACATTTTAGAGACCGTGGAGCTGGAAGGGGCCCTGGTCCGGGGTACGGGCAGGTCCTACCGGCTGGAGGAGGGAATCCTCCATTTTTTTGTGAGCTATAATCTCTGCGGCCGGCGGGAGACAGTGCGGGACCCGGGCATGGAATCCGCCGCCGTGAACACGGGCGTAAAGGAGGACAGGGATGGAAAAGAAGACGGATAAGCCCGTCCTTCCCCGCTTTCCCAAAGGGAAGCTGCTGGGGATGGGGCGCTTTGCAGGCAGACGCGACCTGCTTGGGGTCCTTTTGGAGGACGGACGGGAGTACACATGGGACGAGGCGGAGGCCGCGATCCGCAAATTCATGAAGGGAGCATAAACTATGGCACTTGGAGGCGGGAGCTTTGTCTCCCAGAACAAAATTTTACCCGGCGCTTACATCAACTTTGTCAGCGCCCAAAAGGCAGGCGCAGCCCTCTCGGAACGAGGGGTGGTGGCGATGCCCGTCTCTCTGGACTGGGGCCCGGAGGGGGTTGTGTTTTCCATGACGGCACAGGACTTTCAGCGGGACGCCCGGAAGCTGCTGGGCTACAGCGCCCAGGCCCCGGAGCTCAAGGGCCTGCGGGACCTGTTCAAGGGGGCGAGGCTGGCTTATTTATACCGGGTGAACACCGGGGGCAAGGCGGCGGAAAACAATTTTGCCGCGGCGAAATACCCGGGAACAGCGGGCAACAAAATCACGGTGGTGGTCACGCAGAATGAGGCTACCACGGAGGCAGCGCCGGTTTACGACGTGGAAACGCTGTTCGACGGCGTGAAGGTGGACGAGCAGAAGGGGGTCAAATCCGCGGCGGAGCTTGCGGGGAACGATTACGTGGTCTGGAAGACGGACGGGACACTGGCCCTTTCCGCAGGCGCGCCCTTGACGGGGGGAACCTCCGGCAGCGTGCAGGACGGGGAATACCAGAACTTTTTGGACAAGGTGGAGCCCTATACCTTCCACACATTGGGGCTGCCCTCCGGCGACGAGACGCTGAAGGGGCTGTTTGCCAACTTTACCCGCAGGATGCGGGACGAGGTGGGCGCGAAGTTCCAGTGCATTCTCTACGACTATCCCCAGGCGGACTTTGAGGGGGTCATTTCCGTGGCGAACAGCGCGGGGACGGATTCCGGAAACGCCCGGCTGGACGGGAACCCGGCTTACGGGCTGGTGTACTGGCTGGCCGGCGCGGAGGCGGGCTGCCCGGTGAACAAGACCCTGACCAACGCCACCTACGACGGGGAGTACGCCCCGGACACCGCCTACACCCAGGCGCAGCTGGAGGCTGCCCTGAAAGCGGGCAAGCTCCTGTTCCACAGGGTGGGGGACGAGACCAGGGTGCTCAAGGACAGGAACACTTTCCTCAGCTACACAGGGGAGAAGGGGGAGGACTTTTCCAGCAACCAGACCATCCGGGTGCTGGACCAGATCGGCAACGACATCGCCGCCCTGTTTAACGACAGGTATCTGGGGAAAATCCCCAACAACAACGGGGGGAGAATCTCCTTCTGGAACGAGATTGTGAGCCATCACCAGCAGCTGGAGCGGCTGGGGGCCATTGAGGGCTTTTCCGGCGACGACGTGGTGGTGCAGGCTGGCGAGGACAGGGGCACGGTACTGGTGGAGGACCATGTGACCCCGGTCAACGCGATGGCACAGGTCTACATGACCGTGATTGTACAGTGAGGGGGACAACTTAAATGGAAACGGCAATTATGAACGCGATGGACGCAATGGCAGGCTCGCAGGCCAGCGCCTATCTCACCATTGAGGGAACCAGGTACTGCTTCATGCAGATGTACGCCTTTGAATCCAGCATGGAGATCAACATCCAGGAGGTGCCCATCCTGGGCAAGACCGGCAAGGGCAACAAGCCCAGCGGCTGGACGGGCACCTGGAAGGGCACGGCCCACTACAACCAGTCCGTTTTGCGGAAGTATTTTCTGGAGTACAAGAAGACCGGGCGGCTGCCCAGCTTCGACATTCAGGTGACCAACGAGGACCAGAGCACCAGTCTGGGCAGGCAGACGATTATTTTGAAAAACTGCCTTGCCAAGGGCGGGATTCTGGCCAAGTACGACGCGGGCGCGGAGATTCTGGACGAGGAGATCGAGGGCACCTTTGACGATTGGGAGATGCCGGAGACCTTTTCTTTGCTGGAGGGAATGAGCTCTTAAAAAGTTCAGAAGATGGCTGAACGAAGCGAGGCCATCTTCTTGCCACCTCATCAGCCGTCTTTGACCTATGCCTTCCCCTTGAGGGGAGAGGTGGAATGTCCTTAGCCTTCCCCTTGAGGGGAGAGGTGGAACAGATTTTCGTAGAAAATCTGCTTGCGCAGCCGTGACGGATGAGGTGGAAAGTTCCCCGCTTACACCGCAGCGGCAGAATATAGGTTAGCAACACCTCATCAGTCACCTTTGGTGACAGCTTCCCCTCAAGGGGAAGCCTTGGGCTGGGCGAAAATCCGGGAGCGGGTAGGGGCCGCGGGAGCAAGGCCAAAAACTAAAGAGACGAGCGTAGCGGAGCGAGCGACCCTCGCGACTTAAAAAGAAGCCGTCTTTCTTCAGAAAGACGGTCGGGGAACCCCCGGCGAGGGATCCCCACGGGAAAATGATTCACAGGATCATTTTCCCTCCCTTCCTGCGCTTTCTTAATGCATAGAGTATTTCGCCCGCTGCGGCGGGCGAGCCGGGGTATCACCCCTGCGCCCCACCGCCTTTTAAAAAAGGCGAGCGAAAACTTTACTTTTGTAGCCGGGAGCAGGTGAGGACCGCGGGAAACAAGCCAAAAATTTGAAGGCAGAGCGGAGCGCAAGCGAGCGATCAACGCGACTTAAAAGTCTTTGGCCGTCTTTCTTCAGAAAGACGGGGCGACTTAAAAAAAGGAGATGTTTTTTTATGGGCAGGAGTTTGAGCGCTTTTTTGGCGCAGAATGTGGAGAAGGTTCAGGCTGTAAGGTATGCGGCCACGGAGAGGATTCAGGAGGACGGGAAGCCTGTGGAATGGGAGATCGGCTGCATTACCGGGGCCCAGGACGCGGCCTTGCGCAACCAGTGCACCAAGCAGGTGCTGGTGAGAAAGCACCAGTACAGGGAGACCTTTGACGCCAACGCTTACCTGGTGAAGCTGGCCGCGGCCAGCACGCTTTTCCCCGACCTGAACAACGGGGAGCTGCAGAAAAGCTATGGCGCTGTGGACGCGGAAAGCCTGCTGACCGCCATGCTCACCCCTGGAGAGCTGAGCGCCTATGAGCTCAAGGTGCAGGAGGCAAACGGGTTTGACAAGCCTATGGAAGACACGGTGGAAGAGGCAAAAAACTGATTGTGGAGGGCGACCCGGAGGCGGCTTACGCCCATTACGTCCTCCACAAGTTTCACATTCTGCCCTCTGCGTTTCTGGCCTTGTCCAGAAACGAGAAGGCCTTTGTCATGGCTTCTGTGGACGAGCAGGTGAAGGCTGAGAAAAAACAGGCCGCCAGGATAAAGAGATGAGGAAAGAAAATACAATCTAGACAAAGGTTTCCTTCCTGTGATATACTCTTACCAAAAGGAGGGGTACCTTATGAAATGTAAACCAGTCATTTTGTCTATTCTGTGTGCGGCAGTCTTTCTGACGGCGGCTGGATGCCAGAGCGGCAGTGGGACCGCCGGTACGGCGTCGGGAAAGCAGCCGGCGGTTTCCAGCGCTGCTTCTGAACCGGGCGGCGCTTCGTCCGGGGAGGACAGCCAGATTGCAAAAGAGGACAGCCAGGCCGCGAAAACGGAACCGGAGGAAAGTGTTTCGGAGCCCGAGGAAAGCATTTTGGAGATGGGCACGGAAGGGACGCTGAAAACCTGGAACGTGACCGTATCGAGCATGGATTTCACCGACAGCATTTCCGACAATGAATATACGGCCTTTAAGCCCCAAGAGGGAAATCTTTATCTGTCCATTGCCATCTCGGTAAAGAATACCGGCAAACAGGCGGACATTTTCCTTCCTTCCTACGGATTTGGAGATGATATCTCTGCAAAGGTCTTATACGGGGACGGGTACGAGTACAGCTCCACAAATTTGCTGGGATATTCAAAAGAGCTTCACAACGTGTCGCTGAATCCGCTGTCCTCCACGGACAGTGAGATCACCTTTGCGCTGCCCATAGAAGTGGCGGAGTCCTCTGAGCCGCTGGTGTTACGGTTGACTTCCGGCAAAGAAACGCTTTCCTATCGTTTGAGATGATTGCGGTACGGTTACTTCTTAAATTTTTCCGGGAGGGGATTTTATGGGCTGGCTCATTATTGGAAGTGTTTTTTTTCTCTTTTGTTTGATAGGGATAGCTGCCTTGTTTATGCCTGGAGCAGGAGACATCCTGGTGATAGGAATTGTGCTTCTGAGTTTGCTGCTGTTTTGTTCCATTTACCTGATCGTCCTAGGTGCCAAGCAGGTCTACAAAAAGAAAAAGCGGAAGGCTTTGCAAAAGAAGCTGGGCGCAATTGATTCGGCTACATTCACCCATATTGCGGGGCTTCCTTTTGCGGACGGGGCGGAATGCAACGTGCTGCTGGACAACGAGGAATACATTTTCGAGCGCACAGGCACGCTGGTGCATCTTCCCTTTGCAAAGGTGCAGGACGTTGCGTGTAAAACGAAAAAAGAGATTCAGAACAACTATGTGAGCAGCATAGGCGGCGCCATTGGCGGGGCGTATCTGTTCGGCCCGATCGGCGCCATGATTGGCGGACGGACAAAAAAGATAACGAACGTGAAGACCGAAAAATTCTTCATGGTTGCTTATGAAAAGGATGGGGAAACCGCCTATGTCGCTTTCGACTGCCAGAAAGCCGGATGGAAGGGTGAAAAGTTTACAAAGGCTTTTCACAATCAAAAATCCAGCACGCCACAGCAGGTGACACTGTAAAAAAATAGCCTGAAACCGCTCCGTGAAAACGGGGCGGTTTTTTGGTATGGCGAAGGTCTTTTGTTGTTGGAGATTGGCACGCGTCCAGCGCCGTTCTCGACTGCCGTCTCGGGTGATGCATGCCTGTGGCATGCGTCCATCACCGACCGTAGCGGCAGCGCCCTATGCCTTCCCCTTGAGGGGAGAGGTGGAACAGATTCCTGCGGAATCTGCTGGATGAGGTGGCAAGCTTCCTCCTCTCCCCGCAGCGGCAGAATATAGGTTAGCAACACCTCATCAGCCGCCTACGGCGGCAGCTTCCCCTTGAGGGGAAGCCTTGGGCCGCGGGAAACAAGCCGAAAATTTGAAGGCAGAGCGGAGCGCAAGCGAGCGATCAACGCGACTTAAAAGTCTTTGGCCGTCTTTCTTCAGAAAGACGGGGCGTCATAAAAAAGGAAGTGAGAAATTGACGATTCAGGAGTCTATTCAGATACAGGATGGGGCGGTGGAGGCGTTTCGCTCGATGGCGGACGCTGCGGAGCGGCTTCAGGAGGCGCTTACGGCTGTAAAGCGGGCGTCCCGCAACATTGTGGACGCCGCTGGGCTGCAAAAGGCCCGGGACGGCTTTACCCAGGCCCAGGACGCCGCGGAAGACTACACCCAGAGCGTGGAGAAGGCCAAGGACTCTCAGAAAGGGCTTTCCCAGGAAACGCTCAACAGCTTTAAGGCCGCCTCTGATCTGTCGGTGAGACTGAGGAGCGCTTTTGACAGAGGAATTGAGAAAGCGCAGGAGCTGATGGCGATTTCAGACAAGATGACGCAGGTGAAGTCTCAACTGGGCGTGGTGGTGGACGACGGCGGCAGCGTGGACGAGCTGCAGCAGAAGCTCTACCATTCCGCACAACGTTCCCGTTCCAATTACATGGATGTGGCGGACGTGGTGACCAAAATGAGCCTGCGGGCGGGAGACGCCTTTGCGGGAAACGACGAGGCCATTCAGTTTGCGGAAAACCTGAACAAGCAGTTTGCCATTGCAGGCGCTACCCAAGAGGAAACCCGGTCCGTTTCCCTGCAGCTGGCCCAGGCATTGGGCACGGGCGCGGTGAACAGCGAGGCGCTGAACGCCATGTTCAAGGCGGCTCCCAACGCCGTGCAGACCATTGCAGAGCATTTGGGCACCTCCATTGAGGGCGTGCGGGAAATGGCGGCGGAAGGGCAGCTCAGCGCGGCTGTCGTAAAGGACGCGATGCTTTCCGCCACGGACAGCATCGACCAGCAGTTTAACGCCATGCCCATGACTTGGGAACAGATGTGGACGTCCATGCAGAACAACGCGCTGATGATATTCGAGCCCCTTTTGCAAAAGGTCAACGAGCTGGCCAATTCAGAGGAAATGCAGCAGTTTTTAGCGCTGTTGCCCGGGCTGTTTGCCAGGGTGGCCGACGCGGCGATGGGGATTTTTGACGCTGCTTTGGCGGTGGCCAATTTTATACAGGACAACTGGTCGAACATAGCGCCCATTGTCATGGGAATCGTCGCCGCCCTTTTGATTTACAAGATTGTGTCATCGGCCATTCTGGCCATTCAGGCTATTATGGCCACCATCAATCCCTTCGCGCTGGTGTTGGCAGGCGTGACGCTCGCCATTGTATTTTTAGTCCTCGCAGCGGAGTATATTATCGGGATTATCTACTGGGTGGGCGCTTTGGGCAAGAACATAGGCTTATGGATTGCCGATCTCAGTTTGGCGATTTGGGCCGCCATTCAAAACGTGGGCATTTGGTTTGCCAATTTGGGGCTTGGCATTTGGGGAGTCCTATGCGCCTGCGCTGAAAATGTACGGGCCGCCTTTCTCAACGTCTGGAAAGAAATCCAGATCAAGTTCTGGGGGTTTGTGGAGGCGGTTTTGCAGGGGGTTGCCTGGATTGCCGACAAAATCAATTCCCTGCTTGGGGTGTTCGGCATCAAAATCGACACCTCCGGCCTGGAAGGGCAGATTCAAAGCCTGGCTGACAAGCAAAAAGCCCTGGAAGGGGAAAAGCTGGGGTACCGGGACATTGGAGAGGCCTGGGACAAGGGCTTTCACACCTTCGATTACAAGGACGTGGGGGACGCGTTCCACACCTTCGGCGCCTTTCAGGAGGGGTGGGGCTCGGAAGCCTACGGCGAGGGCGCTCAGATCGGCTCTGGGATCAAGGACTGGATAGGCGGCCTCATCGACCAGGGAAGCTGGGATTTCGGGGATTCCGACCTGCTGGACTACAGCGGCGGCGGAGGCGGCGGGACGCCGCTCAACCCCTATGAGGGCATGGAGGATTTGTTGGACGCGGCTGGCGGGGTAGCCGGCGGGGCGGACGCGGGCGCCGGGCTGCTGGGCAGCGGGGAACAGCTGGCGGAGAGCAGGGACCGGCTGGCGGACAGCGCCCGGAACACCGGGGACACCGCGGAGAACACGGCGCGGATGGCGGACTCGCTGGAGGCGTCGGAAGAGGAATTGAAGCTGATCCGGGAGATCGCGGAGCGGCAGGCCATCAACAAATTCACCACGGCGGAGGTCAAGATCGACATGACCGGCATGACCAACAAGATCGAAAGCGGGGAGGACATCGACGGGTTCCTTTCCCAGTTTACCGTGAAGCTGGAGGACGCGCTGTACGCCACCGCCGAGGGGGTGCATGTGTGATGTACTATTTTTATCTGGGGGAAATCCTTTTGCCGGTGGCGCCGGAAAAGATGACCGCCAAAATCGCCGGGAAAAACCAGGCGGTGACCCTCATCAACGAGGGGGAGATCAATTTGCTGAAAACGCCGGGGCTCACCGAGTACAAATTCAGCGCCCTGCTGCCAAACGTTTCCTATCCCTTTGCCGAGTACCCGGAGGGGTACCGGCCCGGGGGGTATTATCTGGACGCGCTGGAGCAGCTGGCGGCTGGGAAAAAGCCCTTCCGGTTCCGGGTTCTCCGGTACCACGGGGGCACGGAGGTGGACTGGCAGACCGACGTAAAGGCCTCCCTGGAGGACTACACCATTGAGGAGAGCGCGGATAACGGCGTGGACTTCCGGGTGGAGCTTCAGCTGAAGCGGTACCGGGACTGGGGCACGAAGGTGCTGCAGATCAAGGACGGGAGCGCCACGGAAAAGCCCCAGCGGGACCCGGAGGCCATCAAGCCCAAGGGCAAGGAATACACCATCCAGGACGGGGATACCCTTTGGGGCATTGCCCAAAGGTTCCTGGGGGACGGCATGAAGTACCACCAGGTTTACGTGGCCAACAAAAAGGTGCTGGACGACGAGGCCGCCCGGCGGGGCATGGGAAATGAGATGGGCGAGCGCTGGATTTTTACGGGCACGAAAATCACCATACCGGCAGAGTGAGGAGGCGGCTTCATGGGAAGGGTTTTTCAGAGCAGCGGGGCCGTGATCACCCAATACTACGGCAACGGCGGCCACGGGGGCACGGACTGCGTGCCGGATTCCGGGGGCATCGACATGGTGGTGGCCCATTCCGAGGGCACGGTGGTGTGGGCGCAGTCCGGCTATGGGAACTGGCAGGGTTCCAGCGGGGACGCCAGCTACGGCAACGCCGTAAAGCTGCGGCACGCAAACGGCTACAGCACCCTGTACGCCCACATGGAGTACATCTCCGTGGGCTCCGGCCAGCACGTGGGCAGGGGCCAGGTATTGGGGCGGATGGGAGACACGGGCAACAGCTACGGCGCGCATTTACATTTTGAGGTGCGGGACCCGGGGGACGACCGGGTGGACTCCGGCCCCTATTTGACCTCGGACCTGCCGGGGCTTGCGGGAGGCGGGTCCTCCACGGGGTCCGGGTACACCGGTACGGCGGCCGCGGAGCCGGAGAAAAAGGAAATCACCCAGGTTACGGTGAAGTCCGTGGAGGGCACGGCCGGGCTGCGGGCAGAGGACCATCTGGGAGAGGTGAAGACCCGGGAGGACGGGGTGGAGCTTCTCATTCAGCACGGGAAGACCGTGCAGGCCCCTGTTTTGGAGGGGGACGTGACCCTGGAGTGGAAGCGGAAGGGGTCCCCGGGGAGCCTGCAGTTCCACTGCCTGAAAAGCGAGGGGCTGAGCTTTCAGGAGGGGGACCCGGTAAGCCTGCGGGTGGGGGGAAAGGACGTATTTTACGGGTACGTGTTTAAAAAATCCCGCCAGGACCCGGTGAAGATTACGGTGACTTGCTACGACCAGCTCCGGTATTTCAAGAACAAGGACACCATTGTTTACGAAAACAAGAAATATTCCGACCTGGTGAAGATGCTGGCCAAGGATTACGGCCTGAAGACCGGTGTGATTGAGGACACGGAATACGTGATTGAAAGCCGCATTGAGGAGGCCACCCTGTTCGACATGTGCGGAAACGCCTCGGATTTGACGGTGGTGGACACGGGGAAGCTTTTTGTACTCTACGACGATTTCGGGAAGCTTTGCCTGAGAAATATTGAGAACATGAAGCTGGACCGGCTGATCGACCGGGACACGGCCCAAAAATTCAGCTATGAATCCAGCATAGACAAGGACGTTTACAGCAGAATCCGCCTGGCGATGGACAACGACCAGACAGGGGAACGGGAGCTGTACGACACCAACAGCGAATGGCTGCAGCAGCAATGGGGCGTTTTACAGCTCTACGAAAAAAGCACCGACGGGGACGCCGCCCTTTTGAAGGAGCGGGGCAAGCTGATGCTGGACTACTACGGGAAAAAGCGCCGGACCCTTTCCATCAACAAATGCCTGGGGGACATCCGGGTGCGGGGAGGCTCCTCCCTGGTGGTGATGCTGGAGCTGGGGGACATGGAGCTGAAAAACTATATGGTGGTGGAATCGGTGAAGCACACCTTTTCCCAGGGAGAACACTGGATGGATTTGGACGTGACCGGATGGCGGGGTGAGTTTTTTGCATGAGGACCGGTGGATTGCGTTGATGAAAAAGGCCGCCGTGGAGGCGGTGGAGGCCATGAAGCCCGCCACGGTGGTGTTCGGGCGGATTACGGGGCTCTCGCCCCTGGCGGTGCGGGTGGACCAGAAGCTGACCCTTACCGGGAGCATGCTCACGGTGGCGGGCGGCACGCAGAGAATCGGAGACTTAAAGCCCGGCCTGCAGGCGGGGGATCAGGTGATCCTCCTGCGGATGCAGGGCGGGCAACGTTATATTCTCCTGGATAAGGTGGTGAAGTAGATGCTTCCTGAAAACGGCGACGATTTACAGCAGGCCTTTACCCTGGCGCGGCAGCCGGGGCTCACCTTTGGCCTGGATTTTCAGGCCGGGCGGGTCACGGGGACCATAGACGGGCTGGAGGCGGTGCGGCAGGCGGTGCTTTTGGCGCTGCAGACGGAACGGTTTTTCTATGAGATTTTCACCCCCGCCTACGGAAACGAGCTGCACGCGCTGGTGGGGACGGCCCCGCCGCTTTCGTACGCCCAGCTCCGGCAGGCCGTTACCGAGGCCCTTTCCGTGGACGACAGGATAGAGGGGATCAGCGGCTTTGCCTTTTCCCGGCAGGGGGACAGGGTGAAGATGAGCTTTACGGTGGCCACCATCTACGGCGATTTGGAGGAAGAAATGGAGGTGGCGCTATGATGTACGAGGGCATGAGTTTTCAGGACATCCTGCAGCGCATGCTGGACCGGGTGCCGGACAAGTACGACAAGCGGGAGGGCAGCGTGATTTACACCGCTTTGGCCCCCGCGGCGGTGGAATTCCAGCTGATGTGCCTGGAATTGGACTATGTGCGGGCGGAAAGCTTTGCGGACACCTGCAGCCGGGAGGCCCTGGTCAAACGGGCCAAGGAACGGGGGATTGTGCCCAGGGCGGCCAAAAAGGCGTTGCGGCGGGGGACGTTCAACATCGACGTGCCCTTGGGCTCCCGGTTCTCTTTGGGAGAACACAATTACAGGGCGGTGGAACGGGTTTCCCAGGGGGTTTTCCTGCTGGAATGCGAAACGCCGGGAGAGGCGGGGAACCGGGACAGCGGCCCGCTGATTCCCATCGCCTATTTGGAGGGGCTTCAAACCGCGGCGCTGGGAGAGGTCCTGGTGCCGGGAGAGGAGGAGGAGGACACGGAAAGCCTGCGCGGCAGGTACTTCGCGGGGTTCGATTCCCAGGCCTTCGGCGGCAACCGGGCGGACTACAAGGAAAAGGTGAAGGCGCTGGACGGCGTGGGCGGCGTGAAGATAGAGCGGGCCTGGAACGGCGGAGGCACCGTGAAGCTCACGATCATCGCCTCGGACTTTTCCGCGCCCTCCGCGCTGCTGGTGGAGAAGGTGCAGGAGGCGGTGGACCCCACGGAAAACCAGGGGGAAGGGGTGGGCTTCGCGCCCATCGACCACGTGGTGACCGTTACGGGGGTGGAGTACCGGCAGGTGGACATTGCGGCCCGCTTCACCTTTCAGGAGGGCTGGGGGCTGGATTCCGCCATGCCCTATTTACAGGCCGCGGCGGAGGAGTACTTCCGGGAGCTCAGCGCCCAATGGGAGGACAGCCAGGGCTTAGTGGTGCGCATCAGCCAGCTGGAAACCAGGTTTTTGAGCTGTGAAGGGGTGCTGGACGTGGGGGACACCACCTTGAACGGCGCGGCGCAGAACCTGCAGCTTTCCGGGACCCACATTCCAAAGAGAGGGGAGATTGCCAATGCTCCCCTTGCATAAGACGCTGGTTCAATATTTGCCGCCGCTGTTTCAGGGAATCGGGGAATTTCAGGCGCTTACGGCCACGGAGCAGCAGGAGGCGGACGGCCTTTGGGCGGAATTTGACGGGGCCTGCGAGGATTTGGCGATCCTCACCGCCACGGACCGGGGCCTTTCCCGGTACGAGAAGCCTTTAGGCATCCGCCCCAAGGGGGACGCCACCCTGGACGAGCGGCGCTTTGTGCTGCTGGCCCGGTACAACGAGCAGCTGCCCTTCACCCGCCGGGTGCTGGAGCAGCAGCTTGAAAGCCTCTGCGGGGAGGATGGGTTCACCCTGGAAATCCACGTGGAGGAAAAAACGGCGGACGTGCTGGTGGCGCTGACGGCCAAGTCGAATTTCGACGAGGTGGGAAAGCTGCTGGAGCGGGTGCTGCCCTGCAACATGGGCGTCACCCTGGGGCTGAAATACAACCAGCACCAGACCCTTGCCGGGTACACCCACGGGGCGCTGGCGGCCAGAACCTGCGGAGGACTGAGAAACGAGGTGTTGGACGGATGACCGAGACGACAAATTATCGACTGAAAAAGCCCGCGCCCGAGGACTTTTACGACATTGGGGACCAGAACGCCAATATGGACGCCATTGACGCGGCCCTGAAGGACCACAATGACGCCCTGGAAAGGAAGGCGGAGCTGGGGGAAAACGGCATTGTGCCGGAGGCGCAGCTGCCCGCGTTTTCCAAGCTGACCCTGGGGGAGACGGCGGACACGGCCTACCGGGGGGACCGGGGCAAGCTGGCCTACGACCACTCCACAGACGGCGGGAAGCACGTCGCCCAGGAGGAACGGGCGGCCTGGAACGCCAAGGAGACGCCCGCGGGGGCCCAGGCAAAGGCGGACGCCGCTTTGGAGGCGGCCAGGAAAGAGCTTGACGGAAAGGCGGACCTGGTGGAGGGGAGAATCCCCGTTTCCCAGCTGCCCGCGGACGTGGGGCTGGCCCTGGGGGAGACGGAACACACGGCCTACCGGGGCGACCGGGGCAAGGCCGCTTACGACCACATTTCCGACGGCGTGAAGCACGTGACGGCTTCGGAGCGCACGGCCTGGAACGGGAAGCTGGACGCCGCTGAAAAGGGCGCGGCGAACGGCGTGGCCCCCCTGGGGGCGGACGGGAAGGTGCCGGACGGGTATTTAAACGCCCAGGGGGGCCTGGTGGCCCAGGAGGCGGCGCCGGAGAACCAGAAGCTGGGGTGGATCGACACGGGAAACGGGAACATTTTGAAGTTTTACGACGGAGAGAAATGGGCCGCCGTGAACGCGGTTTGGGGGTGAGGGCTTGCTGACGGTACCACAAATCGCGGAGCTGAAGCGGCTGGTGAAAGCGGAGATGGCAAGGCGTTCCGGAAACGGGAGCCTCACTTCCTTTGCCGGGGCGGACTGGGAGTTTACGATCCAGCCGGAATCCGGGGGCCGGGTGCTGGCGGAGCACGGGAAAAAGGTGATTAATCCCCTGTTGGAGGTTGCGGACATTCCCGGCCTTTTGCTGGTGGAGGGGATTACGCCGGAGGGAGAAACGCCTTCCGGTGCGGGGGACCCCATCCCCGCCGCCTTTGACGGGGCCTTGTTGGACAAGGTTGCGAACTACGGCACGGAAGGAATGACGGCCTCCTCCAGCTCCTGCCGGGGGGCCTGCTCGGGACTTTGCGCCGCCACCTGCACCAGCACCTGCAGCGGGTGCAGCGGGTCCAGCGGAGGCAGCGGCTGCGGCGGCTGCTCCGCCGCCTGCGGCAGCAATTGTAGCTCCGGCTGCGGGAGCAGCTGTTCCGGCTGTTACGGCTGTTCCTCCGGGTGCGCCTCCTGCAGCAGCGGGTGTACCAACAATTGCAGCGGCTGTACGGGCAGCTGCACGGGGTGCAAGGGCTGCAGCAACGGCTGCGGCGGAGGTTGCACCACCGCCTGTCTGGGCAGCTGCACAGGCTGCCACGTGGGCTGCGTGGGCTGTACCGGCTGCGGGGGCTGCAGCGGGGACTGCAACACAGGCTGCAGCGCCGGGTGCAAGGGCTGCGGAGGCTGCTCCGGGTGCGGGGGGTCCTGCTCCGGAGGCTGTGGCAGCGGATGTTCCGGCTGCGCCAACACCTGCAGTGGCTGCGGAGGAAGCTGCTCCGGGGGCTGCAAGGCCAGCTGCGGGGGCTGCTCCGGCTGTTCAGGCTGCGGAGGCTGTTCCGGGTGCTCCGGCTGTTCTTCCGGGTGCTCCGGACAGTGCAAGGCCTCCTGCTCCACCGCCTGCACGGCCACCTGCACGGGGACCTGCGCGGCCCAGTGCTACGGTTCGGCCACTGCCGGTTCCTCTTCCGGGAGGCAGCACACCGGTACGGACTGATGGGGAAGAAAAGCCGCAAGCTTGGTTAATTTAGCGGCGGGAGCGTTGCGGTGAACACCAACAATCGTTGGTGTTGGGCGTTCCTTTGCCGCGGGGCAGGTTTGACCGGCAGCGGGAGCATTGCAGTTTATACCTACAATTGTTGGTGTTGGGAGTTGTTTTCGTGCCGTGGGGCCGGTTTGACCGGTGGCGGGAGCATGACAGCTTTCACCAACGATTGTTGGTGCTGGGCGTTCCTTTGTGCTGCAAGGCCGGTTTGACCGGCGGCGGGAGCATTGCAGTTTACACCTACAATTGTTGGTGAAAATCGTTCTTTCGTGCCGTAAGTGGAAGGAAAACCATAGGGCCGGTTGGCTTGGCGGCGGGAATATTGCAGGATACACCAACAATTGTTGGTGCAAGGCACTCCCCGCCCCTTGGGGCCGGAGCCGTCGAATATGGGACAATCGAAAGGAGAAAAGGACATTGGAGAAGAAATTTATCGTGGAAGAGAGAGAACTGATCGACTACATCGAAAGCCTGGGGTTTGAGGTGGAGGCACGGCGGGCTTTGATTGAGGCCATGCTGCGCCAGGGGGCGGACATCACCGGGGAGAGCTTCCGGAAGTACCACGACGAGTACCGGGAGTTCTTTGTGCAGTTCGAGGCGGCGAAAAAGGAATTCGAGCAGAAATTTGTGCTGCCCCGGGCAAAGGAAGGGCTTTTGAACTGGACGCTGGACTATCAGACCGGCGAGGTGGCGCTGTCCCAGGGGGAAGGGGCATGACCCGCCGGACAGAGCAGTTCCAGGACAGGCTTGCCCGGCTGTTCCCTGTCAACCGGCCGTCTGGAGGCGGCGCTTCCAAACGGGGCGTCCTCACCCGCACCGTGACCTTTGCCGTGACGGACGCCTGCTCCCTGCGGTGCACCTATTGCTATCAGGGGATCAAGGCCCACCACGTGATGCGCTTTGAGACGGCGAAAAAGTTCATCGATTTGCTTCTCTCGGACAACGAATACATCAACCCGGAGATTTCTCCCGGCGTCATCATCGAATTCATCGGCGGGGAGCCGCTTTTGGAGATCGAGCTTGTTGACCAAATCACCGATTACTTCATCGGGGAATTGATCCGCCTGCGGCATCCCTGGGCCACCCGGTTCTGCATCTCCATCTGTTCCAACGGTACGGAGTATTTCAACCCCAAGGTCCAGGCGTATTTGAAAAAGCACATGCCCCATTTGTCCTTTTCTATCTCTGTGGACGGAAACAGGGAACTCCACGACGCCTGCCGGGTGTTCCCCGACGGCCGGGGCAGCTACGACCTGGCCATGAAGGGCGTGCGGCATTTCGTGGACGTGCTGGGCGGGACGATGGGCTCCAAAATGACCCTCTGCCCCCAGAACGTGGAACACACCTTTGAGGCGGTGAAATCCCTGCTGGAAAACGGGTACCGGGAGATCAACCTGAATTGCGTGTACGAGGAGGGCTGGGAGCTTTCCCACGCCAAAATCCTCTATGAGCAGCTCAAGCGCCTTTCGGAGTATGTGTCGAAAAACAAACTGGAAAAGGAGGCTTACCTCTCCATCTTCGAGGAAAGCTTTTTTCATCCCAAGGACCCAAAGGATTTACAGAACTGGTGCGGGGGCACCGGGGACATGATCTCCGTGGACTACACGGGGAACATCTATCCCTGCATCCGGTACATGCCGAACTCTTTGGGGGAGGGGAGCAAGCCCCTCATCATCGGGCATGTGGACACGGGGATTCTGCGTTCGGAGGAACACAAAAACTGCGCCCACTGCTTACAGTGCATCGACCGGCGCACCCAGTCCACGGACGAATGCTTTTCCTGCCCCATTGCGGAGGGCTGCTCCTGGTGCTCGGCTTATAACTATCAGATGTTCGGCACGCCGGACAAGCGCGCCACGTTTATCTGCGTGATGCACAAGGCGCGGGCTTTGGCCAACGCCTACCACTGGAACCGGGTGTACCGGGCGGAGGGGTCCCGGAAGCGGCACAAAAACCACGTGCCAAAGGACTGGGCCCTGGAAATCATTTCGGAAGAAGAATGGAACCTGCTGAAAGAATTGGAGGAAAACTAATATGTTTACTGTCACATTGAAAAACGGAACGTCCTTTGCCGCCACCTCGGTACAGGAAAGCTACAATTTGGCGAATTTGTTCAGCGCCAGCCCCTGGAGGCTGTCCATCGAGGACAGCAGCTCCCAGGAAGGGCTGGACAGCTACAGGGAGCTGCTGGAGGCCCCCGGGGCCTTGGAAACCTTGACCGTTTCCTGCGGCGGCGAGGACTGCGCCGTTTACACCGGGTACACCAGCATCACCGACATCTCCCAGCGGCTGCTGGCCAGCGGGGAAAAGAACCTGGTGATTCTGCTGGAGAAGCAGCCGGAGAATCCGGAAGGGGCCGGCGGCGTATGACCTTTCAGGGCACGGGGCTTTCGATGGTACGGGGGGACAGCGAATGCTTCACGGTGTGCATGAAGGACGAAGCCGGTTCTCTTCTCCCGATGGAGGCCGGAGACGTGCTGTATTTCACGGTGAAGCAAAACCTTTACAAGCCTGCCCCGGATTTGCAGAAGGCTGTAAAGGAGTTCCCCGAGGGCAAGGCGGTGGTGGTGCTGCGGCCGGAGGACACCAAGCCGCTGCCGCCCGGGACTTACCGGTACGACATCCAGCTGACCAAGGCGGACGGCTGGGTCAGGACGCTGGTGGAGCCTAGCGACTTTGTTCTGAAGGAGGAGGTTACCAGTGAGTGAGACATATGCCGCGGGGGAGCTTTCCGTCACGGTGCGGGAGGCGCCGGAAATCCATGTAGGGCTGCAGCAGACGCCGGATGTCTGCATCACGGTGCAGGAGTCGCCGGAAATCCGTGTAGAGGTGACGGGCGGCGGGATCGGCGTGGGGCCTGAGGGCCCCGCCGGGCCCCAGGGGGAACCGGGGCCTGAGGGGCCCCAGGGCCCCCGGGGGGAAACCGGAGAGCGGGGACCCCAGGGGCCTGCCGGTCCCGCCGGGCCTGCGGGACCCATTGGGCCCCGCGGGGAAGCTTTTGTCTATGCGGATTTCACGGCGGCCCAACTGGAAGGCCTGCGGGGGCCGGAAGGGCCCAAAGGAGAGACGGGGCCCAAGGGGGACGCCGGAGAGCGGGGGCCTGAGGGCCCTCAGGGGTTCAAGGGGGAGAAAGGCGACGCCGGGGAACCGGGGCCCCAGGGCCCCAAGGGCGAAACAGGAGACAGGGGGCCCCAAGGGGCGCCGGGTCTGCAAGGGCCCAAAGGAGACGCAGGGCCCCAGGGGCCCAAGGGAGACCCCGGGGAACCGGGGCCGCGGGGCGAGACAGGGCCACGGGGAGAACCGGGGCCGGAAGGGCCCAAGGGCGACCCCTTTACCTTTGGGGACTTTACCGGGGAACAGCTGGAAAGCCTGCGGGGGCCTGCGGGACCCCGGGGCGAGGCCGGGCCGGAAGGGCCCCAAGGGCCCAAAGGAGACAACGGGCCCCAGGGGCCTCAGGGAGAAAAAGGAGACAGAGGCCCCCAGGGCTTGCAGGGAGAGGCCGGTCTTCCGGGCGCGCCCGGAGAAACCGGCGCCCAAGGCCCCAAGGGGGACCCTTTCCTTTACGCTGACTTTACTCCGGAGCAGCTAGAGGGGCTGAGAGGCCCACAGGGAGAAAAGGGCGACAAGGGCGAAACCGGCGCTATAGGCCCACAGGGCCCCGCGGGGCCCAAGGGGGACGCCGGAGAACAGGGGCCTCAAGGAGAAACCGGGCCGCAAGGGCCCAAGGGGGACGCCGGGCCTGCAGGACCCCAAGGGCTTCAGGGAGAGACTGGGCCCCAGGGCCCCCAAGGAGACACCGGAGCGGTTGGCCCGCAAGGGCCGAAAGGCGACGCCGGGCCGGTGGGACTTCAGGGGCCCAAAGGAGAGGCCGGAGAACCGGGGCCCCAGGGAGAACCCGGCGCGCCGGGGGCAACCGGCCCCCAGGGGCCCAAGGGCGAAGCCGGAAACGACGGCGCGTCGGCGTATGAGCTGGCTGTTGCCGCAGGATTTACCGGCACGCAGGCCCAATGGCTGGGAAGCCTCAAGGGGGAGACGGGCGCGAAAGGCGATCCCGGCCCCCAAGGGCTAACAGGGGAAACCGGGCCTGAAGGGCCCCAGGGGCCCAAAGGCGAGACCGGGGCTGCAGGGCCGCAGGGGCCTAAAGGGGAGACCGGGCCTGTTGGGCCCCAGGGTCTCAAAGGAGACACCGGGCCTGCAGGGCCCCAGGGGCCCAAAGGGGAGACCGGGGCTGAAGGGCCCCAGGGTCTTAAAGGAGACGCTGGGCCTGCAGGGCCCCAGGGACCCAAAGGAGAGACCGGGGCTGCAGGGCCGCAGGGGCCTAAAGGGGAGACCGGGCCTGTTGGGCCCCAGGGTCTCAAAGGAGACACCGGGCCTGAAGGGCCGCAGGGTCCCAAAGGGGAAACCGGGGCTGCAGGGCCCCAGGGACCGAAAGGGGAGACTGGACTTGCAGGGCCGCAGGGACCTCAAGGAGAGACCGGGCCTGTTGGGCCCCAGGGCGCCAAAGGCGAGACGGGGCCTGCGGGGCCCAAAGGGGACAAAGGAGACAAGGGAGAAGCTGGCCAATGGGCGGGAGACGCGCCGGAGGCAGGCCTGCTCACGGTGGAGACGGAGCTGTACGCCAGGCAGGACGGGGCTGTGAAACGCGCCCCCGCTCTGGCGCTGCTGCAAGCAGTGTCGGATCCGGACAATCACCCGGTGGGGGGAAGGCCGGTGATCACCGCCGCGCCCACGCTGGAAGCCGGGGGAATCAACCGCAGCACAGGCGAGCTGGAAGCGAGCTCCTCCAAGGTGCGCACGGCGGACTTTATCCCAGTGAATCCGGGCAGGAAGGTCAGCGTGGACAACGGTCAGAAACTGACGAACGTGCTCTTTTGCTATGACGGCGGGAAAACGCCCATCTTGGACTGGTATCTCAGCGACGGGAAATCTTATTCCTACAAGAACGTCAGCGACGGCGGCAGCGTTGTGGTGCCCTCCCACTGCGCCTACGTCAAGGTGACGCTGAGCACCACGGACACCACGGTCCCGCTGGGGATCACCTCGGAGGCGAGCCCCGCTCAATTTGCCTTCCAAAAGCTCTATCTGCCCGAAGGCTACGGGCTGCGGGTGGAGGAATCCGAAAGCAAGATATCCGAGCTGCAGGTCTTTTCTGGACAGGGACAAAAACTGACTGTACTGCCGGACGCCAGCCCCGTTAAGATAACGGCGGGAGGGCTGGAAGTGAGCAGGAATCCTGACGGTACTGATCCAGTGACCGTCAACCTTGCCGAACTGAAGGAGCTGGCGGATGCCCATACCGCGGGGCTGGAAGGAAAACCGGACCTGGTACAGGGAAAGGTGCCGGCGAACCAGCTGCCGGACGCTTTGGTTTACGCGGAGGGGGACGCCCTGCCCATAGAGGATGCCGCGCTGAATGCCGACAGGCTGGGGGGACGTCCGGCGGAGGAATATCCCTGGTCCGCCACGGTTAAGGCCATCTGGAGCGGCTCTCAGGCGCAGTATGACGCCATAGCTGTCAAGGACCCGGAGACGCTGTATCTGATTGTGGGGGAGGGATAGGCATGCCCGGAGGCGGAGGCAACACAGGCGGAGGCACGTCCGCCGCCAAGACGGAGCTCCTGGATTTCTTCACGAACACTTCTCTTCCGGACTGGGAGGAAATCAAGCTGAGCTGGAAATTTCTGACTCAGCTGAGAAATTTTGTCCTCAGTTCCGACTGGGACTCCCTCCCCAACAGTGACAGCCTCGCGGAGGAGCTGCTGGCATATCTCGGCGAGACGCTTTATCCGGAGCTGTCCGGTTGCGTCGCTAAAAAGCCGGGAATGGATTTGGCCTATCTTCTTCCAGAGGACGCACGGGTGGTTCTGGAGGGCTTGAACGGCTTTCTGGAGTTCTTCGAAATCCAGTTCGTCACGGAGGGTTTCACCTCCTACGCCCTGCTTTCCCTGGACGGGGAGACGGAATACCTCCGCACGGAGGACGGGTTGCTGTTTGACAATCTGTTGCCCCCGGAGGCGCTGGATAAGAAGCGCCTCCGGGGGGGTCTGGGAGGCAGGGCCGTCCTCTCAGGCTACCTGGGCGGGAAAAAAATCTCGCAACTGTATTTGGGCGGCAGCCCGCTGATAAGATAGGAGTGGTTTTATGGCTATCATCAAGCCGCTGAAGACGGCGGCGGGAGAAAATTTATACCCGGTGACCTCTGCGGCGGCGGTGTACGACGCCCAGGGGGTCCCTCTGGCGCAGAAAACAGAAGGCTGGGACAAGAAAGCGCAAAAGGCCCTCTGCGTTACCGTGACGCTGGCTGCGTCCGGGTGGACGGACGGCGTACAGACGGTGGTGGCGCGGGGGGTCACGGCGGACAACGCGGTGTTCCCCTGCCCAGCTCCGGACAGCTGGGAGGAGGCGGGACAGGCCGGGGTGCGCTGCACGGCCCAAGCGCCGGACAGCCTGACCTTTACCTGCTCTTCCCTCCCGGCGGCCGACCTTACCTATCAGGCGCTGATTTGGGAGGTGATGTGATGGCTGTGTTTAATCCGGTGATGGTGAGCGGCTCCAAAGACGCCACAGCCACTGCCGGGGATATCGCTTTTGGGAAAACCGCCTATACGGCGGAAGGGCTTATAACAGGTACCGGAGTGGTGGTGACGCCGGGCGAGGAATATATCGGGATCACTTCGAGCTCTCTGATTCAGGTTACAAGCTCCCAGAGCACGATAACCTTTTACAGCTCCCTGAAAGACCATTCTGAGGAACCAATTATTCTGCGGGATTACGCCCATCAATATTTTGTTCTTCCTTACCCTGACGCGGGGATGGTTCAGGAGCTTTTACTCGCCGCTGCGGACGGTACGTCCGGAGCAATCCAAATACAGCGCAAAGCAGCGCAACGCTTGGGGTTTCAAAAAGACGCCCTGATCTTTTCCTGTGCTGACGCAGCGCAGCCCGTATCGCGCTATTTAGAGGCATACGGATTCGCCAGTTATACGTCCTCAGTCGTTTCTTGATTGGACTGTTTTCTGGCTTTTATTCTGCCAAGGAGGAATGCAATGCCGACGGAAATCATTGTCTCCATCATCACGGTGGCGGGAGCGGTGGTGGGTTCCGTGATCGGAGCCTATGCCAGCGCAAACCTGACGAAATACCGCATCGGGATGTTGGAGGAAAAGTTTGACAAGCTGGAAGAAAAGGTGGACAAGCACAACCATCTGGTGGAACGGATGGCGGTGGCGGAAAACTCTTTGAAATCTTTTCATCACCGTATGGATGATGTCAATTCGGAACTGGAACATATCAAAGGAGGAACTTGAATGGAACTGACGGGAATTGGAAGCGTGGCGGCGATTACGGTGATCTGCTATCTGGCGGGGGTGGTCGTGAAGGCCACACCCTTTGATAACAACAGGCTCATCCCCATTGTCTGCGGGCTTTTGGGAGGCGTTCTGGGGGTGGCGGGGATGTTCCTCATGGCCGACTTCCCGGCCAATGATTTTCTCACGGCCGCGGCCGTGGGCATCGTCTCCGGGCTGGCTGCCACCGGCGCCAACCAGATTGGCAAACAGCTCACGAAGGGCGGGGACTTGTGATGGCGATAAAAGGCGTGGACGTCTCCGAAATGAACGGCAGTGTGGATTTTCATGCGCTCAAGGCCGCGGGAATCCAATTTGTCCTGATCCGCTGTGGGTACGGGAGCGATTATCCCTTCCAGGACGACGCGTGCTTTGCAGAGAACGTCAGAAAAGCCGACACGGCGGGCATGCCTTGGGGCGCCTATCTCTACTCCTATGCGAAAAACGCGGACATGGCCAAAAGCGAAGCCGCCCATACCCTACGGGTCTTGAACGGCAGAAAGCCCGCCTACGGCGTCTGGTATGACGTGGAGGACTCTCAGCAGGCCGGGTGCGATCTGGCGGTGATCTGCGATACCTACTGCAGGGCGATGGAGGCGGCGGGGCTATATGTGGGAATCTATTCCTTTCTATCCTGGCTGCGGGGGAAGCTCGGCAGTCCTGTTCTGGACAAATACGACAAGTGGGTGGCGGACTGGGATACCTCCTGCGGCTACGGGAAGCCCTACGGTATTTGGCAGTTTACGGACAACCTGGTGATCGGAGGGAAAGCGTTTGACGGCAATTATGCCTACAAGGATTACCCGTCTCTCACGAAAGGGGGAAAGCCAGTGAGCACGAAAAGCAGGGTGTTTTCTTCCCAGGAAAACGCCATCACCCAAGGGTTTGGGAATGGGCACGGCGGCGTTGACCTGGGCTGGAAAACCGACCCGGAAACGCCTGTCATTGCCCACAGCGGCGGCACGGTGGTGTTTTGCCAGACGGGCTATGGGAATGACCAGGGCTCCAGCGGGAACGCCTCTTATGGAAACTGCGTGAAGCTCAGGCATCCCAACGGCTATTTTACCCTGTACGCCCATTTGAGCGGGGTGAAGGTATCTGATGGGCAGCAGGTGGAAAAGGGCCGGCAGATAGGAAATATGGGCAACAGCGGGAACAGCTATGGAAACCACTTGCATTTTGAAGTAAGAAATAAAAACGACGACAGAATCGACCCGGCTCCGTATCTTGAAGCGGATTTGCCTGGGCTGAACACGGAAAAGGGGGAACCGGATTTGACGGAAGCAGAGGCAAGGAAGATCGCACGGGAGGAAATCGGCTACGCTAACCCCACCTACCACAAGGCCAGCGAAGTGCCCGACTACTGGAGAAAGGACATCCAGGAGCTGGTGGACAAGGGCGTCATCCGCGGCGGCACGGCGGGAGACCTGGAGCTGCGGCACAGCGACGCGAAGGCGGCGGTTCTTGTAAAACGCGCTCTGGAGGCGGAAGACCCCATTTACCGCACCATTGACGACGTACCGGCCTGGGGCAGGCCCTATGTACAGGCTTTGATCGACAGAGGAACCCTGGAGGGCGAAGAGGCTCCTGTAAACGGCGTGAGGATTCTCAACATCCGGCACAGCGCCGTCAGGTTGATTAAAATGCTGGCGGAGGAGCCTGCTCCCGCAGATGCAGAATAAGACTGCCCGGGCGTACCCTCTCCTGGGCATAGTGAGAGCCCCCGGCTTCCTGGTTTGTTCCAGGGGCCGGGGGCTTTTTTTGGTTACTTGCCGGCACTTGATATTTGACTACTTTTTGACTACCTGAAGTGTCTGAAAACGCCCCAAAAGATAAAGTTATAAAAACAATAATCCCGCTCAAAAATCGCCACAAACGGCATTCTTGAGCGGGTTTTATTGGAGCTGCTAACGCGATTCGAACGCGTGACCTCGTCCTTACCAAGGACGTGCTCTGCCAACTGAGCCATAGCAGCATATGGCGACCCGGAACGGGCTCGAACCGTCGACCTCTAGCGTGACAGGCTAGCGTTCTAACCAGCTGAACTACCGGGCCATCTTGCTCGCCCGGGGACGGGCTCGTCATCAGGCGACTGCATTATTATATCTTAGGAAATCATTCTTGTCAAGCATCAATCCGCAAAAAAATGAACGGTTTTTTTCTTTTCGACTTTTCCACAAAAACTGTCTCTGCAGCTCTTGCAGGAGCGGCGCAAAAGCCTTTTTTATCTCCCATCGAGACACGCGGGCACAGCCGAGGCAACGGCGCGTAGCCCACGGTGAAAATCGTTGCAGATTGATACAATCAGGGAAATGCCGTCTGATTTTTGCACCGTGGCGCAACGTGCGTGTTTTTTTGTTGTGTATACTATGTGAAAGGCCTTTTAGTTACTGAGAGGGAGGTGGCCCTATGAAGGATGAAGAAATGGTCGGCTTGTACTGGATGCGATCGGAAGATGCCGTCGCGGCTACGGCTGAGAAATATGGGAATTACTGTTACTCTATTGCCTTTAGTATCCTGCACAACGCGGAGGACGCCGAAGAATGTGTAAACGACGCTTATCTCGCCGCTTGGAATTCCATTCCTCCTCACCGTCCGGAAAGAGTGGCGGCGTTCCTTGGAAAGATAACCCGGAATGTTTCCCTGAACCGCTGGAAACAGTACAACGCCCAAAAGCGTGGAGAAGGACAGACAGAGCTGGCGTTATCGGAGTTAGAGGAATGTATCCCGGCAAAGACCGGCATAGAGCAGGCGGTGGAAGACGAGCTTCTTACCCGGTCCATCGAGAAATTCCTTTACTCCCAGCCGAAGTTGAAACGAAATCTGTTTATTCGCCGCTATTGGTATATAAGCTCCATCCAGGAGCTGGCGGACGAGTACGGGATGAGTGAATCGAAGGTGAAATCTCTGCTGTTCCGTATGCGGAAAAAACTTAAACACCATCTTGCAAAGGAGGATATCATATTATGAAAAGCGAAAAATTGCTTCATGCTATCGGCACCATTGACGACGGCCTGATTTTTGCGGCAAGACCTGCTGAAAAGAAGAAAACACCCCGGACACGGATCGTTTGGACTGCGGCCGCGGCGGCTGTTTTGGCGCTCATCCTGGCCATCGGTGTAGGCGCGGCAGGAGATTTTGAGAGCCTTGAAAACCTTTTTGGCCCTGCATTTCCCGGCGCACGGCAGAGCTCCCTGGATCCCGAATTGATTGCGAGGCTTGGTGCTCCCGTAGGCGTTAGCGTGACGGACAACGGCGTTGCCGTCACAGTAGATTCCGTGGTGCGGGATCGTTACAACTGCACGCTGGTGCTCACTGTTGAAAAAAGTGATATAGATGGTAAGGGGTTCCTGTTTGACAGGTCCACTCTGAAGGTGAGCGGCGCCGAATTTACCGGTCCAGCCGCATCATCGTCCGACTCTGTATCGGGCGACGGCAAAGCCAGGTATGTGGTCTCCTGGATGGGCGATGAATCCGTCATCCCGGGAGGGAAAGCAACCGTTGTCTTAGAGAACCTGGTGATAAATTCTCACGGCGTTCTGACAGAACAGACTTTGCCGGGCAGATGGGAGCTGGAATTCGATATGGGGTATGCTGATCAGTCTGCCGATTTGCCCACAGGACAGACCCTATCCGTGGAAGGCGCAGAAATCACCGTGAATCAGGTGACGATTTCCCCACTGTCCATTCGCGTGATAAGTACGGCAAAGCTCACCGAGGCGGATATGGAAGCAGTTCTGGACCATAATGGTAAGAGCGTTTTACGGGAACGGCTGGAGTGGCCGGACATTGTCATCCTCAAAAAGGATGGTACCCGTATTGCTAACAGGGCCATGAGAGATCCTCAGCAGGGAGGGGATTCTCATATCCAGAACGGCTGGGGAAATTCTGAGCAGAAGGGCGGCGTGCTGGAATGTCAGTGCAGTCTTGTCTTTGACCAGCCTGTCCTTTTGGAGGACTTGGAGTCCGTCTCCATAGAGGGAGTGGAGATACCGTTGAACGGTTTGGAGGCTGTGCAGTAAAATCTGGCTGCGCTTCCGTACAAGGCCGTGACTTCCAAAATGAAAACAGGCGCGGCGGGAGACCAGAAACGGGTTGCCCGCCGCGCCTGTTTGACGCTCCTGGATGAAAATGCTATACTTTTTTCAGATGCAGTCCATAGCCTGTGCAGCGCAGGTGAACGGAAAACCTGTTTTTTATGGAAAAAGGCTTTCAAGAAATACACCTTCGCTATATTTGAGACGCGCCGGGCTGGCGGTCAGGGGTGTTCCAGCAGGTTTTCCGGCCGCTTTTTCCATAAAAAAGGCCAAACAGGTAGGGCTGACCCGGTACAGGCGGAGGCAAAACAGGAGGGATCGGAAGAATGCGGGAGGAGAAGGGGAAAAGCCTGGTGGCGCTGCCGGTGGATTACGTGGTTGTGGACACGGAAACCACGGGCCTGAGCAGCGGGCGCAGCCATATCATTGAGCTGTCGGCCCTGCGCGTTCGGAACGGAGAGGTGACGGAGGTGTTTTCCAGCTTACTCCGTCCGCCCAAACAGGAGATCTGCGAGTTCGGCGAGGTGAGGTATGCCTATGCCGATTCCTTTATTACAGGGCTGACCGGCATTACAAATGAGATGTTGGAGGATGCTCCGGGCCCGGAAGAAATCCTTCCGAAGGCCCATGCCTTTTTGGAAGATCGGGTCCTTTTGGGACACAATGTACAGTTCGATGTGAATTTTCTCTATGATGCCTTTGAACAATGGCTTGGAAGGCCGCTGCGGAACGATTTTCTCGATACGCTGCGCCTGTCCCGGAAGCTGCTGCCGGAGCTGCCGCACCATCGGCTTTCCGACCTGGCGGCTGCGCTGGGAGTTCGTTATGAGGGCGCCCACCGGGCAGAGGCGGACTGCCGCATCACCCACGGCTGCTATCTGAAACTGCGGGAGTTGGCGCTGGAACGGTTTTCCGAGGAGGAATTCATTCGCCTGTTCCCCAGGAAAAAGATGGAGTACCGGGCGCGGGACATTGGGACAGACAGGAAAAATTTCGATGAGACGCATCCGCTGTATGGGAAGCGTGTGGCCTTTGCAGGCGAGCTGAGCATTCCCCGGAAGGAGGCCATGCAGCTGGTGGCCGACGCGGGCGGCGTCAACTGTGACAGTGTGGGCAGCCGCACCGATTATCTGGTGGTGGGGTCTACGGCTCTGCCTGCCAAAGAAAATGCCGTGCCCCTGCAGAAGGGACACGGCATGGCGGTGCTGACCGAACAGGCTTTTTTCCGGCTGGTTCGAAATCGGGAAGAGGGGCTGCCCTGATGTTAGGCAAAATATCGCCCTGCAGGCCTTGGAAGGCGGCGGTTTTCAGCAGAAACCGCCGCCGCAGTCTGTCACTAAATCAAAAATCCAACGATTTCGGAGGGAGGAAGGGAGTGAACAGAACCGGGGTTCTGCGGGAACCGTCAGGGTTCCTCCAGGAAAAATAGAATCCATTTCCCTCTCCCGCGTTGATTCAGAAACAAGTTTGTACGGGAAGGGGCTTTCTAAACGAAAGCTTTTTCTTCCCTGCAAACTTGTTCAGCTTGGCGAAATGCCCTTTTTCGCCAAGCTGAGGCGGCGGTTTTCAGCAGAAACCGCCGCCAGTTTTTCTATCAGGCGTTCGGCAGCGGAAGAGCAAACCTTTTGTGCAGCCAGGCTGCTGCAAGCCCGGCCCATTTGGCCGCGTCCGGATCGAGCTGGGAACAATCTGTGGAGGAGGTCTGGTCCGCCAGACTCAAGCCGTGCTCCCCAGCCTCGAACACGTGCAGTTCAAAGGGAACTCCCCCATCCGCCAGGGCGGAGGCCATGCGCAGGGACTGCTGCACCGGCACTAGATGGTCCTGGGAGGTGGCCCACAGAAATGTGGGAGGCGTTTTCTCGGAGACGTGGAGAGCGGGGCTCACGCTGGTCAGCTGCTCCTCCGTAGGACGGGCGGTTCCCAGCAGCGCCACGTTGCTGGCTTCGAAAAGCTGCGCGGCGCCGGCGTCTGCGGCTGCCGCGCCCAGCAGGTGGTAATCGCTGAGAGTGTAGGCGAGAATGGCTGCGGCCGGGCGAAAGAGCGCCGAGGGCCTTCCAAAATGGCCGCAGAGCTCTGCGGTGTGCCAATGGGTGGCGTACATGGCACAGTTGTGCGCCCCTGCGGAGAAACCGCAGATGGCGATGCGTTCTGCATCCAAAAACCAGTCTTCAGCATGTTCCCGCAGGATCAGCATGGCCTGCCCGATTTCCCTCATAGGGGCGGGGTGGGTCAGGCGGGGCTTTGGGGAAAGGGGGACGGAGCAGTCCACCGGGCCGTTTTTCCCCTCCGTATAGGTGGAATAGCGCAGGACAAAGGCATGGTAGCCCATCGACGCGAACCGGAGGGCCACAGGCTCGCCTTCCCGGTCTGAGCAGCCCAGATAGGCCCCGCCGGGGCAGATTAACACGGCGGGACGCTTCTTTCCATTGAGCAGCTCCGGGGAGTCGTCCCAGAGATAACAGGTGAGCGTCACATCCTCCCGGTTTTCATAGAGGCGTATCAAATCCGTTTTCATTGTGATGGAATCCTTTCTCAAAAAATTTTGGGATAGCAGGGCGTTCAGTTCAAATTTTCCCGGAAGGAGACGCCCTGTTCCGCACACCAGCTTCGAATGGTCTCCAGCAGGCTGCCGTATTCCTCATAGAGCAGTCCCTTGGGAGCGTCCGGCGTGCTGCCGAGCAGGTATTTGGTCTGTTCCAAAGCCGTCTGCAGGAAAAGCTGCCTGCGAAAGGAGATTCCGCCTCCGGAAACGGTTTGGCTGGCTGGCGTCATCATCACGCTTTTTAACTCCCGGGCGGAAAAGCTCCGCTCATCTATCCGTATCGAGGCATTGGTAAGAGTGATGCGCTCCGGAATCCTACTGGCAAGGCTGCGGTACCGGAGAGCTTGCGGAAGGGCTGCCAGGGAGAAAAACAGAAAAATGAAAAGCGCGCAGGCAGCGGCATGGCCGTTTAAAGGCCCCCGGTATACCAGGAAGAACCAGAGAAGGGCCAGAAGTAGCCCGGCTCCGGCACTCCCGGCAGAAATGGCCAACAGGCGCGCCTTCTCCCGAGAGAGCAGCTCTTCCTTGGGAAGGCGGAACACGGAATTCTGGCCGAGACCATAGAGGTCCTCCCTGGCAGGACGAAGAGGGGATTCCTTCGGGCCGTCCTGTCGTAGCCGGTTGAACTCCTCCACAAGGGAAGAAAAGCTGGTGTTATCGATACACCAGCAGGAAACGGTCTTCCTGAGAGGCCCCCGGCCCGGCAGGAAGAATTCCCGGCTGGTGCCCAGAAAAAGGCCGTTCCAGCTTTTCTTTGTCACGCTGACCTGCAGAGGGGCATCCAACGGATAGAAGGCGTACGGCCTGTTTCTACGGAAAAAGGCAAGCCCGTCCCGGCTGATCTCAATGCGGATTCGGCACCAGTAAAAGGCCCAGAGGGAGGAGAGGAGCGCTGCCAGAAGTACCGGAAGGACCCACTCTGAAACCCAAGCAGGGAAAGGAAGGCTTAAAAACAGATTTGGGTTTCCGGACAGAAGCAGCTGCACTGCCAAAATGCAGAAAAAACCAAGAAAAACCAATTTCTTCCCGAATTCTGCGGCAAGCAGACGGGGCGCGCTGCGGTAGATTTTCCGTTCGGGTTCTCTTCTCATATCGGAGACCTGCAGAGGTGCGCCGGAAAGTGCAGGTTTCTTTTCCCTGCCCTTTCCCGCCATACGGATCCCCAGCACCGCCAGCACAGCCATCGCGATACTGAAGCCGCCGGCAAGCAGCACATACTTCAGATCGGTGGAACGGTAGCCGTATTTTATCCAATCCGCAGTCTGCACGCCGATCAGCAAAAGAGTGAACAGCGCCAGCAGACTGCTGAGTACTGCAAGTGTGGTCCAGGCCGCCTTTTTTAAATTTTTCATAAAACGATTCCCTCCCTTTCGGCGGACTCTGGTTGCGGAAAAACACCGGGGGCGGAAGCATCTCTATCAGTCAGTCACATGGCCGGAGCTGACGCCCTGCACGGCGCTGTCCAGGGGCAGCCAGTCCAGCGCACGCAGAATATAGGTGTCCCAGAAGGTCCAGTCGTGCCTGCCGGGACCCTCTTCCCAGGTGACGTCGAAACCCAGGGCTTTCAAATGATCCCGGAAAGCGCGGTTGGGGGTGATGAGGTCGTCCTCCGTACCGCAGGCCAGGTAAAAGCTGGGTTTGGGTTCGCCGGAGGCAGCCAGCTTCTCTGCCAGCGTGTCATAGTCCTTATTGCTGCCCCGCAGCTGTCCCAGATCGCCGAACACGGATTCATAGTAGCCCTTGTTATCCATGAGGAAATCGGTATACTCCGTCATGGAGGCCGCCTTGTCCAGAATCAGGGCGGAGGAGAGGGCGCAGACCGCTCCGAAGGTTTCAGGATTCTGCAGGCCGTTGACGATGGAGCCAAACCCGCCCATGGAGAGGCCGCCGATGTAGGTGTCCTCCCGGTTCCGGGAGAGCGGGAAGGAACGACGGGTGAAATCCACCAGCTCTTTGCCGATAAAGGTACCGTACATTTCATTGGATACGGGGTTATCCACATAGAATTTATTTTCTCCCGACGGCATCACCACAGCCAGGTTCCGGTCCTGCGCCCAGGCCTGTATCCTGGTGCCGCAGACCCAATCGGTATAATTCCCGAAAATACCGTGGAGCAGGTAGAGGGTTTTAAAGGGCTTTTCCTCCGGCTGGGGCTGCCCGGGGAACACCATCTTGTCAGTGGGGAGAACCACTTGAATGGGTACGGTGCGCATCAGGGCTTTGGAGAAAAAATTACATTGGATCAGGGCCATTGTGAAACACTCCTTCTCTTATTTTATTACTTGTATCCAGTATAGCGTACCGCTCTAAAATTGTAAAGAAAAGCTGGTTTTTTTAGGCGGAAAGCCAGGAAGAGCTCGGCCTGTTTTCGCTTTCTTGCGCTTTTTATCCAATTCCTATATAATAAACAGAGAAATCACAGGGGGACCGCAATGGAGAACAGGGAACGGTATTTGATTTGGGATTGGAACGGCACGCTTCTGGACGATGTTGAGACTTGTGTGGACGTGATGAACGGCATGCTGGAAAGGAGGGGGCTGGCCCCTCTGAAGAGCGTGGAATGCTACCGGGGGATTTTTACCTTTCCGGTGCGGGAGTATTACAAAAAGGCGGGGCTTAATCCTGCGTGTGAATCCTTTGAAAAACTTGCCCTGGAATATATTTCAGAATATAACCGCCGTGCGCTTTCCTGCGGTCTCGTCCCTTATGCCCGGGAAATTCTGCGGGAGGCGGAGGCTATGGGGTTCCGGCAGCTCCTGGTTTCAGCCACGGAGAGCGAAACGTTGGAGGAACAGGCGGAGCAATATGGCTTGACCGGCTGTTTTGAGGCGGTGCTGGGGGCTGAGAATTTTCTGGGAGAGGGAAAGGCAGGCGTGGCACGGCGCTATCTGGAGGAAAGGAACGTGGCTCCCAATCAGGCGCTTTTTGTAGGGGACACGGTACATGATTGTGAGGTGGCGCAGACAGTGGGTTCCCCCTGTGTGCTGACGGCGTCGGGACATCAGGACAGGCCGCGGCTGGAGGCTATGGGAGTGCCTGTGCTGGGCGGGCTGGAAGAGCTGCCTGCCTATCTGAAGGGGCTCCGGCTGCGGCCTTTGCGGGCGGAGGATGCATCCGCGGTATTTGCCATGACCTCAGACCCACGGGTGGCCCGGTATATGCGTTTTGACACTCATGAAAGCCTTGGCGAAGCACAGGAGCTGATCGCCGCCTATGGGAAGCGGGGAGGTCTTGCCTTCCTGGCGGAAACCCTGGATGGAAGCCCCATAGGCGTGGCCGCGCTGAAACGGGAGGGAACGGAATCAGAGGAGGCGGACCTTTCCGTCTTTTCAAGGCCGGAGTATTGGGGCAAGGGCTATAACGGCGTCATACTGCGGGAGCTGCTGCGCAGGGGAGAGCGTGCGGGAATCCGCTGTGTGCGGGGGTATGTTGTGTCTGAAAACCGGGGGTCCTGCAGGCTGCTGGAGAACTGCGGCTTTACCGTGGAACGGCAGCTGCAGTTCGACGATCTGTCCGGCGGACTTTTTGTCTTTTGCCGCCGGCTTGGCTGAGATTGTTCGAAAAATGAAAGAAAGAAGGGCTTGACAAGCTCGGGCCTGGAAGATATAATTACTTGTGTTATATCAATGAGTAACAAGACCCCTGCCGGATGGCGGATGGGAGGGAAATAGATGGCTGAGATCCGAATTAAGGATAATGAATCTCTGGATAGCGCGCTCAGGCGCTTTAAGAAGCAGTGCGCGAGAGCGGGTGTGATCCAGGAGGTGCGCAAGAGAGAGGCTTATGAGAAGCCCTCTGTCAAGCGCAAGAAAAAATCAGAAGCAGCTCGCAAACGTAAGTTTAAGTAAGCTGCCGGAATTTGTTCTTGTCAGAAAAAGCGGGCTGCTCGCCCGCTTTTTTATGGTTTCTGGAGTTTTGGAGGACTATGGGTATTTTCAAGCCGACTGCCATGAGAGGGCGCGTTACAGAGCTGACCCCCGATTTTTTGTCACAGCTGGGGGCGCGGGCTGTGCTGCTCGACGTGGACAACACGATTGCTTCCTACACCTCCCACGAGCCGATCGAGGGCGCGGTGCAGTGGGCACAGAATATGGTGGAAGCCGGGTTCCGGGTGATGATCGTCTCGAACAATTTCAAGAAGCGGGTAGAGCCCTTTGCCAGAAGGTTTGGGCTCGACTGCATCAGCTTCGCGATGAAGCCGCTGCCCTGCGGCTACCTTGCGGCCAGAAAGCGGCTGCAGGTGCCCTGCCGGGAATGCGTCATCATCGGGGATCAGATTTTTACCGATGTGATCGGCGCAAACCTTTGCGGGATGAAATCTGTTCTGCTTTCGCCGATCGAGCCGGAAGAAGGGATCACCTTCAAAATGCGCAGGCATTGCGAACGGGGTCTCCGGGAAAAATATCGTAACCGGAAGGATGGGATACAGTGATGAAAAATCCAGTGGAACGTTTGAGCGGCATGCTGCTCGGCGGCGACGCCCAGAAAGCGGCGCTGATCTTTTCCGAACGCAACCGCCGTTACTTCACTCAGTTCCCCGCCACCGACGGGGCGCTGTTTATCACAGCGGACAAGGCCTATCTGCTGATGGACTTCCGCTATGAAGAGGCGGCTCACTACGGCGTACGCAACTGCGAGGTGATCGGCTTTGATTCCCTCATGGAGAAGCTGCAGGAGCTGATCCGCAAGCACGGCGTCAAGGCGGTGTACCTGGAGACGGAGACGCTCTCCGTGGCCCAGGCCCAGCGCTTTGAAAAGGCGTTTGCAGCCGCGGGGGCGGAAGCCCTGCTCACGCCGGAGCTGGACCGTGCCGTCCGCAGCCTGCGGATGATCAAGTCTCCGGAGGAGATCCGGAAGATCGAGGCGTCCCAGGCGATTACGGACGCTGCTTTCGAGCATATCCTCCCCTACATCAGGGAAGGGGTCACCGAGCGGGAGCTGGCGCTGGAGATCGAATTCTTCATGCGGCACCAGGGCGCGGAAAACGTTGCCTTTGACCTGATTGTGGCCGCGGGGAAAAACGGCTCTCAGTGCCATGCCGTTCCCTCTGAAAACAGGGTGCAGCGCGGCGATTTTATCACAATGGACACCGGCGCACTGCTGGACGGCTACCATTCCGATATGACCCGCACAGTGGCGCTGGGCGCTGTTTCCGAAGAGCAGAGGGCTGTGTATGACACGGTGCTGAAGGCCCACCTGGCGGTGCTGGACGCCGTGAAGCCCGGCCTGCCCTGCAACGAAGCGGACCGGATTGCCAGGGATATCATCGAAAAGGACTACCCCGGGACCTTCGGGCATGGTCTGGGACACGGCGTAGGCGTGGAAATCCATGAAGAACCCCGGTTTTCCAGGCTGGACCCCACCCCCTGCGAAGCGGGTATGGTGGTCACCGACGAGCCCGGCATCTATCTGACAGGCCGTTTCGGCGTGAGGATTGAGGACATGGTGCTGGTGACGGAGGAAGGCTGCAGAAGCCTGACCAAGTCGCCGAAAGAGCTCATCCTGCTGTAAAAAAGAAGACAGAATCCCTTTTTCGGCGGGAAACAGCGATTTTGCTTGAAATCCTGCAGAAAATAAGCTAGAATAGCGAGAGAAAATATTTGGAGGTTGTTACTTTATGATCACCGCAGGCGATTTCAGAAACGGCGTTACGTTTGAGATGGACGGCAACGTGGTTTCCATCATCGAATTCCAGCATGTAAAGCCCGGCAAGGGCGCCGCTTTTGTGCGCACCAAAATCCGCAACGTCATCACCGGCGCTGTAACGGAGAGAACCTTTAACCCCAATGATAAATATCCCACCGCCTATATCGAGAGAAAAGATATGCAGTATCTCTACAGCGACGGCGATCTCTATTATTTCATGGACAACGAGACCTATGAACAGACGCCCATCAACAGCAGCGTGCTGGGCGACAATTTCAAGTTTGTGAAGGAAAATATGGAGTGCAAGGTGCTTTCCTATAAGGGCAATGTGTTCGGCGTCGAGCCTCCCAACTTTGTGGAGCTGGAAATTGTGAAGACCGAGCCTGGCATCAAGGGCGATACCGCCACCAACACGCTGAAGCCCGCTACGCTGGAGACCGGCGCGGAGATCCGAGTGCCCCTGTTTATCAATGAGGGGGAAAGGATCCGCATCGATACCCGTACCGGCGAATATATGGAGCGCGCCTGACCGATACTTCTTGAGACGGCACGGCGGCAGCGCCGAAGCCGGCCAGGAAAAGCACGACCGCAGCAGAGTTGCCGCTCTGCTGTAAAACTGAAAAAACCTCCGCTGGAAGCGGGCGCCGGATTCCGGCGCATGCCGGCTTTGGCGGAGCATCAAAAGGAGGACAGTACTATGACCAATTCTGAAAGAGCGTCTTATATCCGCGGCCTGATGGACGGGCTGGAACTCGATCCTGCCGCAAAGGAAACCAAAGTGTTCAATGCAATGGTAGAACTGCTGGACGACCTCTGCCTCTCTATGGAGGAGCTGGAGGACGGTGTGGCAGAGCTTGCCGATCAGGTGGATGAAATCGACGAAGACCTGGGAACCCTGGAAGAGGATTACTACGGTCTGGGCGACGATTGCGGCTGCCATGCCCATGGAGATGAGGACGAGGCTGTGTTTGAAGTGACCTGCCCCAGCTGCGGCGATACGATTGAGCTCAATGACGAGATGCTGGAGGAAGGCTTCATTATCTGCCCGAACTGCAAGGAAAAGCTGGAGTTCGATTTTGACGACGATGAGGACGAACCCTGCGGCTGTGGCTGCGAAGGCTGCAAGGAATAACGAAATAGGGTAAGGAGGCCGCCGCGGAGTTCCGCGGCGGCCTTTTGGGTTTCAGACAGGAAAAAGAATTCATGTTATGTTGGTTTTCCCGTACATGTGAGAAAATCACTCTCAAAAGTTGCGCCTCAGACAGCTGTGATTTCAACTGAGAGGGTGTACTATCTCTTGCTAAGCGAGAAAGGTTCGGGGGTTCTTGTTTTCGGTGTGATCTCGTCCTTCCTCTACGGGTGAATCGAAATTAGTTCTATCTAGTATCTTGACAGAATAAGTTCTATATAGTACTATTAGGCAGGGAGGAGGTGTTTTGTGGATACACGTACGGGATTTTTGATTTCGCAGATTAAGTCCGTGTCGGGCAGGCTGTTCGAACGCATCTTGCAGGACTGCGGAGTGGAGGAGTTCAATGGCGCCCAGGGGCGTATTCTCTACGTACTCTGGCAGGCGGACGGGGTGCCCATTGTAGAACTCTCTCAAAAGACAGGTCTGGCGAAAAATACCCTTACCAGTATGCTGGGGCGAATGGAGGAGAGCGGTTTGATCCTGCGGGAGCAGAGCGAGGAGGACCGCCGCCAAACCATTATCAGCCTGACGGACAAGGCACGGGAGCTGGAGGAAAAGTACGACGAGGTCTCCGAGCGGGCAAATCTGTTATTTTTCAAGGGGTTCACGCCGGCGGAGATCGCGGAGCTGGAGTCTCTGCTCTCCAAGGTGCTGGTTAATCTGGAACGAAGTGAGAACGATTTAAAAAGAGGAAAGGACGTAACAAAATGGCTAAAGTGACAAGGACGGTCTACAACGATTTTTGCCCTCAGACTTTGTTTCTGTACGGAAATTACAAAGAGAACGGCACGCCGGATTTTGGCCTGTTCTGCTGGTTCAGTTATATATGGCTGGAGGATGGGCTGGGCGTCATGGCCTGTATCGGCGAGGATAAGCTGACAAAGGACCTGATCCGCAAAACCGGCGTGTTTTCCGCCAATCTGGTTACGGAGGAACTGCTGCCCCTGGCGGATTATTACGGCAATACCAGCGGCTATTCTGCGGACAAAATGAAGCGTCTCCCCACGGTGGAGCGGGGACAGGTTCTGAATGTGCCCACCATTGCAGAGAGTCCGGTCACCTTTGAGCTGGAGGTACGGAGAGAAATCCATTTGGCCCCAGGAAGCGACCTGTTTCTCTGCAGCATCCGCAATGTGATGCAGGAGGAGGCACTGGCGGACCAAAGCGTGGAGTTTGCCCAACGGCTGCGCCAGGCTGCTCCCGTGCTCTCCCCAGGGGAAGAAAATTACGTTTCCATTGGCGGGCGTGCGCTGGGCAGATGGGGAGAACCCATGAAATCTTTGCCGGAAAATCCGGAGGGGGATTGACCGGACAAGAGAGGCCGGATTCTCTCAGCGGTGTTCGTTTTCCTGGGGTGCAGGCCTTAAGAAGTACGCGTTGAAGGTTATTGCCGGAAAATTGCTGCTGGATTTAAAAAGCGGAATAAAAAGAACGGCTTTCCGAGGTTGGTCGGAAGGCCGTTCTTTCCCGGTCAGGGCGGAGAAACTGCGTTTGCCTTTACTCCACCAAATGTGCCTCTGTCCACTGGAAGGCTGTTTCGCAGACTTCCCTGACGCAGCCTTCGTCCAACGGGGAACGGAGGCCGACCGCGTGAGCCAGACCGATGAAGGTCCGGGTGCCGCCCAGACGCACAAAATCCATATACTTTTTCCAGGCGGCGTCCCGGTCCTCCAGGGAGAGGCGGAAAAACTGGAGAGACATCACCTGGGCCAGGCAGTAGTCTATATAATAGAAAGGATAGAGATAGATGTGCAGCTGACGCTGCCAGCCCGCGCCTCTTCCGTAAAAGGGCAGTTCACCGAAGTCCAGATAGGGACGGTAACGCTTTTCCAAACGAAGCCAGAGGGCGTTGCGCTCCTCCGGCGTCATCTCCGGATGGCGGTAAACTTCCTCCTGGAAATGGTCTACCAGGCAGCCGTAGGGAATGAAGAGGAGGGCGTCCTCCGCGTGGGAGAGCTCGTACTTTTCGGTCTGCGGGCCGAAAAACAGAGGATGCCACGGCGCGGTCAGAAACTCCATGCTCATGGAATGGGTTTCCGCCCCTTCCATTGTGGGGCAGCGCAGGGCGTGTACCGGCACGGTCTTGGTGGCGGTGTAGTCGGCGAAGGCGTGGCCCGCTTCATGGGTGAGCACGTCTACGTCCCCGGAGGTGCCGTTGAAGTTGGAGAAAATGAAGGGGTAGCCGTAATCCTCCAGGCCCGTACAGTATCCGCCTGGGGCCTTGCCTTCTTTGGCCAGCACATCGAACAGCCCGTTTTCAAACATCAGGGAGATGAACTCCGCAGTTTCCGGGGAAAGCTCAGCGTACATCTTTTTTCCGGCAGCCAGGATTTCTTCCGGAGAGCCCTGGGGCGCGGCGGAACCGTCCCGGAACTTCAGGGCGTTGTCCCAGAATTGAAAATCGGAAATCCCCAGGCGGCAGGCCTGCCGCTCCTTGAGGCGCATTGTGAGAGGAACCAGATCCCGCACCACGTCGTCCCGGAACCGGGCGATATCCGCAGGACTGTAGCAGTTGCGCTGGCGGCGCAGGGCGCCCAGCTCCACAAAGCTTTCGAAGCCCAGCTTTTTCGCCTGCTCAGTGCGGTTTTTCACCAGCTGGCTGAAGAGGCTGTCGAATTCCTCCCGGTGCTCGTCGAAAAAGCCGCCTTCCGCTTCCAGGGCGGCTCTGCGGGTGGCGCGGTCTGTGCTCTCCTTGTAAGGTCCCAGCTGGGCGATGGTGAGACTCTTCCCCTGGAAGGGCACCCGGGCACTGGCATAGAGCTTCTGGTACTCCGTAGTCAGCCGGTTTTCCTCCTGCATCAGGGGAATGATCTCCGGGGAGAAAGAGCGCAGGTCCATCTCCAGATTTTTGAACAGCAGGCTGCCCAGCGCTTCCTCCAGCTGGGGCCGGAATTGTGATTCCACCAGCGCCTTGCCGAAGGCCTGGGCCTTCTCTTCCAGCAAGGGAGCCTGCTGGTCATTATAGGCCTGTTCCGCCTCATAATAGGCGTCCCGGGTGTCTATGCTGTTGCGGATGGAGCAGAGGGTGATCTGCGTGCTCAAATGAGAGCAAAGCTCTTCGTAGGTCCTATAAATTTCCAGCTGCTCTCCGGCGTTTTGCGCGGAGGCCAGTTGGGCGGTGAACCCGTCAAGGCGCTCAAAGGCGGCTTCATAATCCGGCCGCTGGTAGGTCATCTCGGAAAATCTCATTGTTTTCATTCTTCCTTTCTCATGGAGGGCGCATTCCTGTACAGCCCAAATTTGGGCTTTGCTTCCGCTTGAAAACACAAGGCGCAGGTTAAAATAAATTCCGGAACTTGATTCCTCCAGACTATTTATTTTCAGTATAGCACGCGGGAGGCGGCAAGTCCACGGGAGAAAAGGCGAATTTTCCTGGTTTGCGGGGTCCTTGCAGAAACTTAATGCCCGCGGCGGAAAGTTTTATCCCATCTTTAGCTCATTCCTGGTATTCTGTTTCCAGAACAACGGGTCCGTGCTGCGGCCCGGGATAAAGGGGACTGTCATTATGGAATATCAGGATTTTGGGAAAGCTTATAAACCTGTGGTGGTGCTGCTGAAACCATCCTGCACACCGATCCGCCTTCCGGAGCAGCTGCTCTGGAAGTATCATTTTATTGTGCCGGAAATTGAAGGGGAGGCTCGGGATGCGGATGAGATCGCCGGGTTCGTGAAGCGGAAGTATGGAGGGCACGTGGAAGCCCTCTGCTGTACCTCAGAGAGCTGGGAGCTGATGCGCGGGCTGGAGAAGCGCCAGATTCACGCCGAACAGGTGATTGCGGAAACCGACCCACGCAATCCGGGGAAACTGATCGGCTGCCTTTTGTCGGAATTTCAGGCGATGCGCCAGCCGGGAGAGGCGGTGGGAGGAAAATGAAAAAACAGCTTGTTTTTGAAGGAGTGGCCACTGCACTTGTTACGCCTATGGACAGTGGAGGCCGAATAGAGAAGGCGCTGTTCCAGGAGCTTTTGGAAATGCAGGTACAAAGTGGAATTGATGCGGTTGTGGTGGGTGGCACCACCGGAGAGAGCGCCGTGCTCAGTGATGAGGAGCAGGCGGAGCTGATCAGACTTGCCGTGAGACAGGTAAACGACAGGATTCCCGTTATCGCGGGGGCGGGAAGCAACAATACGGCCCATGCTGTGGCATTGTCTCGGCAGGCGGAGGAGCTGGGGGCGGACGCGTTGCTCCATGTGACCCCTTACTACAACAAGGCCTCGCAAAAAGGAATGCTTCTGCATTTTGAAGCCTGCGCACAGGCATGTTCAATTCCCATCCTGCTCTACAATGTTCCCTCGCGCACTGGAGTGTCGCTCACCCCAGAGACCTGCCGCAAGTTGGGCGAAATTCCGAATATCGCCGGAATCAAAGAAGCAAGCGGCAGTATCTCGTTTGCGGCTGAGATTGCGGCCTGCTGTGGGGATTCGCTGCCGCTCTATGCCGGCAACGACGAAATGGCCACGGCGATTTTGTCGTTGGGGGGAAAAGGCGTGGTCTCCGTTCTCTCCAATATTATGCCTTCAGAGGTAAAGCGCCTGTGCGGAAGTTTTCTGCAGGGCGATGTGTCTGCGGCGGCCCGGATGCAGCTGGAATACGGAGAACTGACGAGGGAGTTGTTCAGGGATGTAAACCCCATTCCGATCAAACAGGCGATGCGGTATATGGGGTATCCGGTGGGGCACTGCCGTCTTCCCCTGTGCGATATGGAGGAGTCTGCGGCAATGCGCTTGTATGCAGTGTTGGATCGGTGTGGCTTCCACAGGCGCTCGGCAAAATTTCGTGACTGAGGGGAAGTGCATACCCATAAAAAAAGATTGGACTTTCCGCGGGAATTCTGGTAAGCTAAAGAAGAATGCCATGCCGTTGCGGCAGCGCAAATCGCACCTGTGGAGGTCCTTGGTTTCATGCAGTATCTCTGTACCTTCAACACATTGCCCCACATCAGTTTTATGAACTATTTTGCCCCTAAGGGGGAGTGGACCCATTTCCGCCGTCAGAACGGGGAATATATCCTCTATTACCTGGTCGACGGCGCCATGCATCTCCGGGAGGGGGAGAAGGAATACTCCCTGAAGGCCGGGGATGTATTTCTCCTGCAGCCCGGCCTGGTGCACGAGGGGACAAAGCCCGCCGGATGCGCTTACTACTTCGTTCATTTCAGCAACATCTGTATCCTTCCCTTTGAGCGTGAAACGGTGCCCCTGGAGGGAGACGCGGACTTTTTTCAGACCTATGAGGAGGGGGGAGAAGGCCAGTACGATATGGAACACTGCGTACTGCCGAAGCTCCTGCATATCCGCAGTGAAAAAGCGCGGGCACAGATTGCCAAATGCTTTGACGAGGCCATTGAGCGGGCCCGCAGCGGCGCGCAGAACTACCGGGTGTTTTGGGCCTGCAAATTTCTGGAAATTCTGATGGCCATCTCCCAGAACAGTGCGGACGCAGCCTTTGAAGCGGTGAACAGCGAGCTGCCCGCCAGAACCATGCGCCGCATGGAGGAGCTGACCGCCTATCTCAACGAGCAGTACATGGAGAAGATCACGGGAAAGCAGCTGGAAGATATGCTGGGCATGAACTTCGACTATCTGAACCGCACTTTCCGCAAACTGACGGGAAAAACTATTTTCCAGTACCTGGGCAGGGTAAGGATCAACCGGGCCAAGGAGCTGTTGGTGACCACCGATATGAAACTGGCGGAGATCGCTATGGAAACCGGATTTTCCGACGAGTTCTATCTCAGCCGGCAGTTTAAAAAGTATACCGGCGTTTCCCCAGCGCTCTATTCCAAGGGCAGGATGAAGGGCGGCTGATGCAGGCTCTTTCCTCTATCCACAAAAGAAAACACGTGCTGAACGGGACTGCGGCCCCATTCAACACGTGTTTTTCATTTTTCTTTCATAAATCCCTTTTGCTAGCCTTCAAGGTGTTGCCGTCGGTCACAGTACAGACGGTCAGCACACTGTTGGTGACGGACTCGTTGACAATGGGATAAAACCTTCCTTGTTGAAGTTTGCTATCCTCAGAAACTTCTGAGAATGCGCCTGTAGTGGCACTTTCGGCGCCGGACAGCCGGATGGGAACGCTTTGTTTCCTCTCCTCACCCGCAGAAATCCGCCTGTGGCAGGTGGGATGTTTTATCTGCACGGGCAAAAAGGAACAGCTTCGGAGGGATAGGCGGTAAAGTCGGAAATGTCAAAAAAAAAACTGAATTATCCATTCTTTTTGTTGTCTCTGAAGGGTATAGTGAGCACGTAAGGAAAAAAAGCGGCGGAAATGCTTTTCAGACGCCGGAGTTTTCCTTGCCGCGGCAGAGCCGCAGAGAGGCCGGCCTTTTCACGGACAGCGGGAAAAACACGGGAAAATCCATCCGCATGTACGATAACGACTGGACAGGCACAAAACCGATTTTTACATTCCGGCAGTAGGCCGGGACTGTTTTTGGGGAGTTTTGATACGTACGGGATTGCCGGGCCGGCCAACGGGACCGGCCAAGGCATTTCCCCCTGAAGGCTTATCTGCCTCTGTACTGGGTGAACATAAGACTTTTTTGAAAAGGAGAGAAAAAGAATGGCAATCAGAGTAACAGTGTGGAACGAATACCTGCATGAGGTACAGTTTC
>ENA-OUPA01000166-OUPA01000166.1-human-gut-metagenome-genome-assembly--contig:-NODE-166-length-51584-cov-10.259_pt1 | contig 51584 bp, 44 predicted proteins | sample MGYA00237939_ERZ548770 | MGnify/ENA primary metagenome ERZ548770 (study PRJEB26490, sample SAMN05356877) | human gut metagenome | biome: terrestrial biome; feature: human-associated habitat; material...
AGGGAAAAATTTCCGCATCAAACGATGTGGCGAAACGCACCGTTACCTACACCGAAGTTATTCCGGGCAAGGATGGGGAAATGCCGCTTTTGGGCGCTCCGCTGTTCAGTATCCGGGTATTTACCCAGTCCGCCTGGGACAGCCGCGGCCAGACCAGCGGATACGAACTGCTGGCATTGCAGAGCGACCTGGTTTACGGCATCCAGGTACTCACTTCAGACGCCAAATATTCTTACGCCATTGACCGGGTCAAACAGAATTTCAGACTGATTTCGGAATAATCTGTGCCGCAGTCGGCCGGAAAGGACGATACAATGAAAAAAATATTGGTTGCAGAAGACGAACAGAACATCCGGGAATTTGTGGTCATCAATTTGGAGCGGGCCGGCTATCACGCCTTCGAGGCAGCCAGCGGCGACGAAGCCATGGCGCTCTACAAGCGGGAGAACGGTGATTTTGACGTGGCCGTACTGGACATCATGATGCCCGGCGCCATGGACGGCCTGGCCGTATGCAAGGAACTGCGCAGGAAAAACAGTTCTATCGGAATCATCCTCCTCAGCGCCAGAACCCAGGAGATGGACAAGGTCAGCGGTCTGATGATGGGCGCAGACGACTATGTGACCAAGCCCTTTTCTCCTTCTGAGCTGGTGGCCCGGGTGGACGCGGTGTACCGGCGGGTGGCTTTGGCTGCGGAGAAGAGCGAGAACAATCTCCGGGATGAGCTGCTCTCCGGCGAGTTTGCTCTCAACCTGCGCAACCGTTCCTTCCTGAAGTCCGGAAAACTTGTGGAGCTCACCCAGGTGGAGTTTCAGATCATGGAATATTTCTTTTCAAACCCCGGCGTGGCCCTGAGCAGGGGCGATATCCTGAAGCACGTCTGGGGCGCGGGGTATGTGGGGGAGGAAAAAATCGTGGATGTCAATATCCGCCGTCTGCGCATGAAGGTGGAGGACGAGCCCTCCAACCCCCGGCATATCGTCACGGTCTGGGGGCTCGGCTACCGCTGGGAAGTCTAGGCAGCCACTGAGCAAATCGTGGGCCGGCGCTTGCCCGGCGTTCTGTACCGTCCCCTTTTTCAAGCTGCTGCATGCAGGCTGGCATTATCCGGCAGAAAGGAGGCCTGTCCGTGATCCGAAAAGGAATTTCCCGCCGTTGGTTCATCAACACCATCGGCATCGTTTTTGTCATCCTCACTGTTTCCATCGTCACTCTGTCCCTGATGGTACAGAGCTCTGCCTATAACGGTATCGAACTGGTGCTGACAGGCCGTGTGGATGAGCTGCTGAACATGCTCTCCGGCAGTTCCGGCGGGCACAACGCCTCGGAATTTACCGCCATCACACGGGACTACATTGAAAATTTCCGGGATAAGAACAAGATAGAGATTATGGCTCTCAGCAAGAACGGCAAGGTATACATCACCTCCACCGGCTTTGCGCCGGACCAGACTCAGTCCATGCCGGATTACAACGTGGCCCTGAAGAGCGAAAACAATTCCGGCAAATGGATCGGCAGGCTGAACACAGGGGAAAAGGTGATGGCCATCACCCGCGTGGTGCGGGATTCCTCCGGCAGCCTGATCGGCTCCATCCGGTATATGGTATCCATGGACCGGGCGGACCAGCAGACCACTGTTGTCATTCTCACCCTGGTGGCGGTAGGGCTTTTTATTATGCTGCTGATCACCTTTTCCGGCATGTATTTCATCCGTTCCATTGTGACGCCCATCCGCCAGATGAGCGCTACCGCCAAACAGATTGCACAGGGAGATTTTGAGGTGCGCATTGAAAAGAGCAAGAACGACGAGATCGGCCAGCTCTGCGAAGCCATCAACGACATGGCCTCTGAGCTGGGCGCCACTGAGCGCATGAAGAACGATTTCATCTCCTCCGTATCCCATGAGCTGCGCACCCCGCTTACCGCCATCAAGGGCTGGGCCGAAACCCTGCACGACGGCGCAGATCCCGTAACCGCGGAAAAGGGCATGTCCGTGATTATCCGGGAGTCGGAGCGGCTTTCCGGCCTGGTTGAAGAACTGCTGGACTTCTCCCGTCTGCAGAGCGGCCGCCTGCGGCTGATGGTTTCAAAAATCGACATTCTGGCTGAATTGGATGAAGCGGTCTATATGTTTACGGACCGTGCGCGCACGGAGCACAAGCAGCTGAACTATGAGGAAAACACAGTTTTGTCCCCTGTCTACGGCGACGTTGACAGGCTGCGGCAGGTGTTTGTCAACATCATTGACAATGCTTTGAAATATACCGGGGAGGGCGGTACGATTACCGTTTCCCCCAAGGAAGCAGACGGCTTCATTCAGGTGGTAATCCGTGATACCGGCTGCGGCATTCCGGCAGAGCACCTGCCCAATGTGAAGAAGAAATTCTATAAGGCAAACCAACTGGTACGGGGTTCCGGCATCGGCCTGGCCGTTGCGGATGAAATATCCGTGCTGCACGGCGGCAGCCTCACTGTGGAGAGCCGGGAAGGCGTGGGTACCACAGTCACCATCTCCCTGCCCACCTGCCGAACCCTGGAGGAAAAACCAAGCCTGGTGAAAACCCAGGAAATTTTGAAACAAATACAGGAAAGGAACTAAGAAGCGAATGGCAAAGAAAATTACGACGATCGGCGGTCAGGCCCTGATGGAGGGCATCATGATGGTGGGTCCTACCCGCACCGCCGCTGCGTTCTGCGATGAAAACGGGACGATCACCACAGAGGACATTGAGGAGCAGCGGCTTACCAAGAAATATCCCCTGTTGGGCAAGCCTTTTATCCGCGGCATTTTTTCCCTCATCGATTCCTTCCGCCTGGGCTATAAGGCGCTTTCCCTGTCCGCCGACAAACTGACAGACGGCGAAGAGGAAGAGGAATTGACCGGTGTGGACAAATGGCTTACAGAGCATCTGGGGGACAAGCTCACCGGCGTCATTATGACCGTCGGCTCCATTTTGGGCGTTGGGCTGGCCATTTTACTGTTCTTCTTCCTGCCCACCGTGCTTTTTAACCTGCTTCAGGGCGCCGTTGCCTCCGATATCTCCGGCTGGCGGTCCCTCTTCGAAGGGGTGCTGCGCATCGCCATCTTTCTCGGCTATGTGCTGCTGGTCTCCTTGGTCCCCGATATCAAACGCACCTTTCAATACCATGGCGCGGAGCACAAGACCATTTTCTGTTATGAAAACGACCTGCCCCTTACTGTGGAAAATGTGCGGCTGCAGGGCCGCTTTCATCCCCGCTGTGGAACCAGCTTTCTGATTCTCATGCTGCTGCTGGGCGTCATCGTGGGCTTTTTCATCCCCTTTTCCAATCCCTTTCTTCGCACCTTTGCCAAGCTGCTGTGCATCCCGGTGATTATGAATATCGGTTATGAGCTCCAAAAGGCCTGCGCCCGGCACGACAATCTCCTGTCCCGTATCATCACGGCGCCGGGCCTGTGGGTACAGCGCATCACGGTAAAGGAGCCGGACGACAAGATGATTGAGGCGGCCATTGCCGCCATGGAGGCCGTCATCCCTGAAAACGGCGAGGATCTCATACGGTGACGGTACAGGAGCTGTACCGTCAGGCACGGCGTATATTGGAAGACGCGGGGCTTGATTCTCCAGACTTCGACGCGGGAGAACTCAGCGCCCATTTCTTTGGCCTGAACCGGGCCAGGATCGCACTGTATGGGAACAGGACGCCCCCATCAGAAGTTGCGGCCGCCTTTTGCTGCGCCGTCAAAGAGCGGGCTGCCCGGCGGCCCCTTCAATATCTGCTGGGCCAATGGGAGTTCATGGGCCTGACGCTGCAGGTGGGAGAAGGGGTTCTGATTCCCAGGGAGGACACCGCCGTTCTCGTGGAGGAACTGGCAGCGGGGCTCCGAGGCGTCCCTGCCCCCCGAGGCCTGGATCTGTGCGCCGGCACCGGCGCTGTGGCTTTGGGCCTGTGCTCCCTGCTTCCGGACACAGAGGCGCTCTGTCTGGAGCTCTCTCCAACTGCCCTCTCTTTTCTGAAAAGAAACCTGGATGCCTACCCGCAGTATCATGTCCAGGTACAGAAGGCGGACGTCCTGCTCCCGGACACCGTCCGCCAGTTCTCCCCCGGCGCTTTGGATTTTATTGCCTCCAATCCTCCCTATATTGAGCGGGAAGAGCTTTCCCGGCTCCAGCCGGAGGTCCTCCGGGAGCCCGCCATGGCCCTGGACGGCGGCGAGGACGGCCTCCTCTTCTATCGGGCCATTGCTGAGCATTGGGTCCCTTTGCTGAAACCGGGCGGTCTTCTGGCTGTGGAGATCGGTGAAACTCAGGCGGAACAGGTATGCACTATTTTTTCTGCCCATCCTTTGGAAAACATACGTGTCTGCCAGGACTGGGCCGGCCTGGACCGTGTGGTGCTCGCAGTACATGCCGGCGCCGCCGGGGTCTGACCGGTATTTGGCCAGTTACTGCGGAAAGGAGTCCTCTTTTTGAACCCATCCAAGCTCGCTACCCTGCTGAGCCGTGTCAAAGACGGCGACAGCGCAGCCTTTGAGGAACTTTACCGCTGTTATTTCCACCGCGTGTTTGCTGTGGCCCTTTCCATTCTGAAAAATGAAGAAGACGGCAAGGATGCCGCCCAAACGGTTATGACTAAGCTGCTTCTTCTGCCGATGGACGCTTTCCCCGCCTCCGGGGAGAACTCCTGGCTTTACGTGATAACCAAAAACGAGGCGCTGGGCATCCTGCGCAAAAAGAACCGGGAATCTGCTGCCAGCCCTGAATTCTGGGCGGATATTCCCGATCCCCGCTCTGAGCTGGATCAACTCCTGGATTTGGAGGCATACCGGAAACTTGTGCAGCCTCTGGACGGGATTTCCCGGGAGATTGTCACCCTCAAGGTTCTGGGCGGCTTCACACACCGGGAAATTGCCGAATCTCTGCACTTGCCCGCCGGGACTGTGCGCTGGAAATATCACGCCGCTGTTCACAGCCTCCGGTTGTTCTGGGGAGACCTGGCGGCATTTTTTCTCTTTTTGGCCTTGTCCCTGGCTTCCGTGCCCTCCCTTCTTCGAGAGCCCGCAGCCGGTGCGGAGGGTTCCGCCGCGCCTTTCGCGCCCGCTTCCCTGGAGATTTTTCCCTTTTTCTGTTTCGCCCTGCCCGCCCTGCTGTTTCTGATTCTTTTCGTCCCCCTTCTGCGTACTGTCCGAAAACGCAAAAAATCTGCGGTGGACGCCGCAGACAAACCGATAAAATAAGAGAAAGGAAGACCCCTTCCATGAAAAAACGGATTCTGCCCTTGCTCCTAATCCTCCTGCTTTCCCTCACAGCCTGCGGAAACCAGAAGGATACCATGTCCATCTCCGTAAGCGGCTTTTCAGAGGAAACCCAGGAAGTCCTTGCCCTTTTTTCCGATGAGCTCATGTTCTTCGACTACCGGACGGACGACACGGTTCAATCGGTTTCCATTGATCTCTGGAGCTGCACCGATGGAGAGTGGGCAAGTGCCGGGAAGGTATCCGGCGCCATGAACGGGGAATCAACCCGGCTGGGCCTCAGGCTCAATGAGTACGCCTGTGATCTCTATCAGACAGAGGGCAGCGGTTATACCAAGTCCAGTTATCCCTGCCCCGTAGATTTCTCGGCGGCGCAGACAGCCGCTTCCAGCCGCCTGACCTCCCCCACCCGGATTGAGCTGAACCGGGAAATCCCTTTATGGGTAAAATGGGGAAGCAGTCAATCTGCTCTGAAAACGGAAGGCATAGAGAATTTTCGGGATGTCAGCTGTGATTTGGGTATTGCAGTGACCATTACCTTTTCCGATCAGGCGGCGGAGTAACGTCGTCATCCGTCTGAACCATAGAAAAATTTGCGGCAAATAAATGAAACCGTCAACAAAAGAGCCTCTTTTCTGCATCTATAGAGCAGAAAGGAGGCTCTTTCTATGGTAAAAAAACTTGTTCAAACGGTTCTCGCCCTGTTGGCGCTGGTTTGGATCCCCGCCGGATGCAGCGGCAGCGGCATTCCCGAACTGGATTGGGATGCGGGGGAAATGGTGCTTCTGGAAGCGTATACCGGAGGCGTGCCCGCAGACGCCTTGAAAAAAGAGACCCGGGATCCGGAACTCATCCGCCTCGCTTCCTCACAGCTGAAACAATTAAAAATCCAGCGGGCTGCCTCCAACGACGACGTACCCTGCGGCGGCATCGGCCTGTACCTGCGCTTTTCCCGGGCGGACGGCTCCTCGGAGACCGTGCATCTCGGCGCAAACGGCGACCTGCTTCTCACCGGCGCCGGTTTCTATAAGCTGCGCCGTCCGCTGGACCCCGGCAGCCTTTGGCGCTCCCTGGACGGAGAAGAAGTATCCGTTCCCGAACAGGAGCTCCCGGAGGTCGGCAGCAGGGGAAGCGCACAAAAGTAGGTAAGCGCCGAAAGGAAAGCACCGATACAGAAGGGTGTCCCTTTTTAACCGCAGGAAAGCACCCGACAGGCGGCGCGGGCACTGAAACCGCTTCGCACCTCGCCTGCCGGCTTTTCCCTTTGTTCAGCGGGCATCCATTCCACCAAATCACTCGCAGCGGGATTGATACCTCCCTGAAAGGAATAAAACGCGCCCTGTCATGCGTCGAATGCGGCAGAGCGCGTTTTTTCTATCCTGTGAATTACCCCAATGTTTGACTGCTGTCTTCTGTCACTCATAAACTCCAGGGAAGTGGGTATCCTTCAGTTCCTCCAATTCCACATACCGCTGGTAACGGTACAGCATGGTGGTCACCTCGGCCCGGGTGGCATACCCCTTGGGATTTAGACACATCTCACTATCCCCCAGTAGAATGCCGTTGTCCACTGCCCAGCCTACAGACTGTCTTGCCCAAGGGCTGATGCTTCCAGCGTCCCTGTACTTTTTTAGATTTTCTTCTGAATACTTTACCCCCGGACGCTTGGATTCATCATAATTTGCCATCCTGAATATCACCGCCGCAAGCTCCTGACGGGTGATATTGTCGTTGGGAGAAAACGCAGTCTCGGATTTTCCCATCATGGCTTTTGCACGATAGAGATAATAACACCCGTTATAGAAGTAATCGCTTTCCTTGACATCCCTGTAGGGAAGAGACTGAGCGCCATTTTCAGGCCGCCAATCAAGACCCATTTTCTGTCTGCCAAATGCGGCCGCCAGCATTCCCCGGGTCATGTTGGTGTTGGGGGAAAACTCCGTCTCAGAAACGCCCATCAGAATTTTATTATGCCATGCCCACAGGATGTTCTCCTCTCCCCAATGGCCGTCTATATCGGTAAGCGTCGTGGGGACGCCTCCTTCAGCCACATATTTCATATCCCGGTCCAGGGCATACCGCTGGGCGGCGGAATAAGGCGGGGCATAGATGGTAATGTCATGATCCCACCAATACAGAGAACCGTTGCTGATTCCTCTCATGGAAATGGGCAGGTGCGCCTCCGTCACCCCGGGGAAAAAGGTACCTCCAAACGAGCCCACCCCTTCCTGCACCGTAATTTTTTTGATAGAGGGGGAAAAATATCCTCCTCCATTGAGCAAATAGGGAAAGGTTCCAGGAAAAGTGAGGGACGTGACCTTATCGGTTCCCTGGAAACCATAGTGGAATTGAAATGAGTCGACATAGATCTCCTCAATGGGAAATCCATCGTAAGCTTCGGGGATTACCACGTCGCCAGCGATATCAGAGCCCACGCCCCAAATACACCAATACCTGTGTCCATCCTGATTGTCTTCGCTCATGTGCAGGGTCAGGTAGGAATCATTCATTTCCAGCTTCACTTCCGTATACAGCGGATATTTTTCCTCCGCAGACGCCCCAACGGAACAGACGCAAAGCAGAACCGCTGCCAGCAGCAGGGAAACCCATCTTTTATTCAATTGACTGCACTCCTTTCCATTTCTCACTCTTATCTTCCTGTCGCCGCGGGGGCTCATAGAAGACAACGATGAATTCCTGAATTATCGTCCTGACAACATGACTAAGTAGAACATTCACTGAACCACAGGTACCGCCTCCCGAAGAATCATACGTTCTTTTGAAAATTACTCTAGTAAAACAGTATCATTATGTCTATATTTTGTCAATATTTATTTAAAAATTTATATTATTTGACAAGAAAATGTAACATATATTTTGTTCACCGCTGAAAATTTCTTCTTCTGCCTCCAGCAGGCTGTTTGCCGACAGGCGGATCTGCTCACAGGCGCGGGGTCTCCCAGCCGTTTCCGGCAGGCGGCCATGGCCTTGGGCAGTTTGACGGGAATGGGGGAAAATGGGATGGAAAAAGCCCTGCGCTTCCTTGAAACGCAGGGCTTTCCGTATTTCTAAATACTATGGCAGTGCATGTAAAAGATTCTGCCGGCAGGCGTTCAGGGTTTCCTCACTTATTGGAGGCTGCCCGGTCTACGGCAGTCTGCCAAATTTGAATCAGCTCTTCGACACCGGCGGCCGTAAGCTCATTCCTGTAAGCCTCCCAGGATTCATCCGTCACGCCGTTGATGGTCCAATCCGCCACATAGCGGTCCACAATATCGGAAATTGTGGGCTGAATCTGAGACAGGCGGGAGGATTCTTCCACTGTGGTCAGCACACGGGGCAGAACGGTATCGGCATACTCTTCAAGGATTTCTTCCTTACCGCCCTTTTTCTGACCTTCCAGCAGCGTGGGGGCGTCGTAATCGGCCACTGTGTCAAAATAAGCGTCCTTAATGATAAAGGAACCGCGGCAGGGGGTGGTGTTTTCGCGGGGAGAATTCTTCCCGTCTGCAAATTCGCCCTGAGGGATATGGTTCCCGTTTTCATCCTTGGGTTTTGTCAGGTAGCCGTCCTCCTCTTCAATAAAGACTGCGCCGGGCGTGCCCCAGTTGGACATGACCGAAAGCTTGGGATCCGCGGCGATAGCCTCTACCCAGAGGGCAATGGCATGGGGAAATTTGCAGTTGGTGGTGATCGCCGTATTGGAAGTATCCTGCAGCTCGGAATAGTTCAGGCGGAACCCTGTGCTGCCGCTCTCGCCCTTCAGGCGGGGCAGGCTGTCGTACTGGTTGCGCACGTCTATGTTGGAGATGGAGGCTTTTCCGCCCCAGGTGCTGAAGGAGCCCACTGTAGCCACATCTTCTTTGAGCAGGGAATTCTCAAAGGAAAGGCTGGTGTCAGCCTCAAAGGAGCCGTTCCAGATCAGCTTTTCGTTCCACAGCATGTTAAAGAATTCCGCGGTCTTGCGGAAAGCCTCGTCCATGGCGGAGAAGACGACCTTGCCGTCCTTGTCAAGGCAAAGGTGATCCGCATACTTGTTGCCGCCGCAGTAGGAATCCGCCAGGCCGAAGCAGCCGGTAAAACGGTAGAACAGGTCGTTGGAGCCAAAGGTGTCATGCAGGCCGAACTGCGTTGCCAAGGGCACCTCGTCGTCCTTGCCGTTGCCATTCAGGTCTCCGGCGTCGCGGAATGCTTTGAGACAGTCCACCCATTCATCCACCGTAGTGGGCATCTCCTTGCCCACCTGCTTGAGCCAGTCGGCATTGATTTCAAAGGGGCCGGGGGTAAGCACCAGGCCGAACATCTCCTCAATATAGGGGAAACCATAGATATGTCCGTCAGGCGCCGTGGCCTCCAGGCGGTACTCTTCCTTGCTCTCCAGCAGCTCCTTGTATTTGGGCATATAGTTGTCGATGAGCTCTTCCGTAGGGATAAACACGTCCTGGTCGGAGTACTGAATGACAAAGGTGCTGGACTGTCCGTCCACAAAGTTATAGAAGCAGTCCGGCAGGTCATCCCCTCCCGCGGAGAGCATCAGGTTAATCTTCTCCGCAACGCCGTCATAAGGGACGTCCTCCCACTCAAAACGGATTCCGGTAAGCTCTTCCCAAATATTCACAATCTCCAGTTCCGTTACCGGACGGGTGCGTCCGCCCGTGTAGTGGACAAACATGCTGATTTTTCCGTACTTTTCCTCGAAAGCGTCGGGATCCGGAATGATGGGCATAGTGCCGTCCAGGTTCAAAAGCCCCAGCTCCACAGCTTCCTTCTCCTGGTCGGTGAGCCCGGGATACTTGCTCTCATCCACCGCGGCTGACGCAGAGGATTCGCTTCCCGGCTTTGAGGTCCCTCCGGAGCTTGCTTTGCTCTCCCCTGCCTCTTTTGTCCCGCAGCCAATCAGGGCCGCGAGCAGGCTGAGTACCAGCAGAAGGGACAGTGCTCTCTTTTTCATTTCGATTTCCTCCAATCATATTTTAATCTATCTTCTGTGCTCAGCCCTTTACCGCGCCCACCATCACGCCCTTGGCAAAATATTTCTGCAGGAAGGGGTAGACGATCAGCAGCGGCGCAGCGGCAAGCACGACGATACAGTATTTAAGCTGCTCCACCAGTTTCTGACGCATGGCGATTTCCTCCGCGTTGTTGGTCATGGAGGTTGCCTGGTTCATGAGCACCAAATCCCGCAGCACCACCTGCAGGGGCATATTCTCCTTCCCGGACAGGAACATCAGGGGATTGAAAAACATGTTCCACAGGGCCGTAGCATAGAACAGGCACATCACGGCGATGATGGTGGAGGAGAGCGGAATCACAATGCGGAAGAAGAATTTGAAGTCTGTACAGCCGTCGATACGGGCGGCTTCCAGCATTTCCGTGGGGATTCCGGTGTCAAAGAAGGAGCGGCATACAATCAGGTTGTAGGCGGAGACCGCCACCGGCAGCACGATGGCCCAGATGGTGTCGTACATGTGCAGGCTCTTGATGACCAGATACAGCGGGATGATACCGCCGCTGAAAAACATGGTAAAGGTGAACAGGAACATGATGACGCGTCGGCCCGGCAAATCCATCCGGGAGAGCGCATACCCCGCCGGGACGGTGCAGAGCAGGGCAACGGCGGTTCCCACCACCGTATATTTCAGGGTATTGCCGTATCCGGTCCACAGGGGCGCATAGTCAAAGGCCCTCGCATATCCCTCAAAATAGGGGGATTCCGGGTAAAACAGCAGCTTGCCTGAATTGACGATCACCGGATCCGTAATGGAGGCCAGCAGCACATAGTAAAGCGGATAGACGATCACAATCGTGATCAGGGTCATGACAACGGCGTTGACAATGTTGAACGCCCGGTCTCCCGCCGATTGGCGGATGGGCCCTTTCCTGCGGATATGTTCTTTCACTGCGCTTCCCCCCTTTTCAAAATACGCTGATGTCGCTGAACCTCTTTGAGATGAAGTTGACAGTCACCAGCAGAATGAAGTTGACGACGGAGTTGAACAGGCCCACAGCCGTGGCAAAGCTGTACTGGGCCTGCTGCAGGCCCACCTTGTACACATAGGTGGAAATCAGCTCGCTGACGGTGGTGTTCATATTGTTCTGCATCAGGAAGGCCTTTTCATACCCCACGTTCATGATGTTCCCCACATTGAGAATCAGCATCAGGATGATGGTGGGCAGGATCAGAGGGATATCAATCCGCAGGATTCTCTGAAACCTGGTGGCCCCGTCCATGATGGCAGCCTCATAATAATCCGGGCTGATGCCCACCAGGGCGGCGATGAAGATGATGGCGTTGAAGCCCATGCTCTGCCAGACCGATGACCCCACGTACAGGGGCCGGAACCATTCCGGCAGGCTGGTGAAAAACACCTCGCTTCCGCCCAGATCGGTGATGATCCCGTTGATCAGCCCGTTCGCGGAGAACAGCATGGAAATCAGGCTGACAATGATGACGGTGGAGAGAAAATAGGGCGCGTAGGAGATCGTCTGAATTGTCTTGCGCAGCTTGGCGTGCCGGATCTGGTTGAGCAGCAGGGCGAAGATGATGGGGATGGGGAATCCCACCGCCAGGGTCAGCAGGCTGACAATCACCGTGTTCCAGATGGCGTTTACCGCAATGCTGGTGCTGAAAAAGGTTTCAAAATGCTTCAAGAGCGGGGCCGCCCAGGGGCTGCCCAGAATTCCCATCCTGCCCTTGTAGTCTTTAAAGGCAATGAGCAGGCCGTACATGGGATAGTAGGCGAATACCGCCAGCCATAAAAGGGCGGGCAGCAGCAATACATAGAGCTGCCATTTTTCCAACACCCTTCTTGCTGTTCCTCTTCTTCCCGACTTTACTTTCATCGTGATAGCCCCCTTTTGTTATGGCCTTGCACCCTTTTCCCTCTGAAAAAAATTTAATCCGTACCCATCATTCCGTGTAAAGCTTCACATTTCTAAATTCAGCCCGGCCGTTGATGGCAAAGAGTCCGAACCTGCGCCCGGCATGGTCGTACATTCTGGCGTTCATGGCAATCTCGTTTCCCAAATAGACCACCAGGACGCTGTCCTCCACAAAAATTTTGAAGGGATAGAAGGTGTCCGGCTGCAGTTGGAACGGCCGTTCCATCTCCACCGCATAGGGGAACATCTTCCCGCCCTGCCCGTCGTCTCCCAGGAACCGGATGCCGGAGACATATTCCAGCCTGTTCCGGCCCGGTTCCAGCGTCAGATAATACCCCACATCGAAATTTTCATCCATCTGCAGGGCAATGCCGAACCGCCTTGTCCCGAGGGAAAAGCTCAGTTCGCCCTCCAGCTTGCACTGCCGGGGCACCGGGTTCAGAAGCACCCCGCCAAACCCGCAGTCCCCGTTGATACGGATTTCCCAGGGAGAGATTTCACAGCTTCCCAGCACCGGTTCGGCTTCGATCCTGTGCTCTGTCTTCAGCGCCGCGTCCACATGCTCCTCAGGAACCACCCGGAGAGTCCCGTCCGGGTTCTGAAGCACCCGGTGGACCACCAGATTGCCGCCCCAATCCCAGGAGCAGCAGTCCTGGCTGATCCTGTTGGCTGGGTTGAAATTCTTTTTGGGCAGTTCCTTCGTGGGATTCCAGCCATAGATATACCGGCGCTTTCCATCCGTCCCCGTCTTGGCCGCATAGTAGGCCCGGGAATCAAAGGTATCCTGCTCCGGCCTGATCCAGGGGCCGGAAAGGGAGCGGCTCATGCGGTACATGGTCTGGAACCGGTCGCAGTAATTGGAATAGACCAGATAGTACCAATCCCCCATCCGGAACAGGTCAGGACACTCGCAGGCTCCTGCCGCCGCCATGGGCGCGTAGAGGGGTCGCCGGTATTCCCAGTGATGCAGATCCTGGGAAACACAAAGCCCCACACAGGCCCGGCGTTCAGTTTTTCCCAATACGGAGGAAGCCATAATCATCCACCACTGCCCCTCTTCCTCATTCCAAAACACGAAGGGATCGCGCCATTCAGCAGGGTCGTAGATGTCCCCATCTGCCGGCAGCACCTCTTCTTCGATGGGCGTCCAGACGTCCAGGTCCGTACTCACCGCGTGCCGGATAAACTGCCTGCGGGGGTTGTCGAGAAAGGTGCAGTAGAACATGTGGTAAACCCCATCCACTTTGAGTACGGAACCCGTGCCTCCCTTGATATGGGTAGGGTGCTCCGTGAAATGCACGTGATCCTCAGTGGTGAGCATGTGCCAGCCGCCCTCACAGTCAGGGCCGTCGTTGCCCCGGGTGTTTTTCAGATAGAATGGCTTCCATTTCCCCTCGTCATAAAAGGGAATCATGTCCCCCAAAACAGCCTTTCCAGGCCGGTAAAACAGCTGCATAGAAATCTTTCCTTTCTTAACGGAATATTTTCATAGGATCCGGCGTGAGGCCGGCTTCAGGTCAACAGCTTGATCTTGTGAAATTTCGCCGTTCCGTCGGAGGCAAACAGCCCGAAGAACCGGTGCGTGTAGTCGCACATCCTGGCATCCAGCGCCACCTGTCCATCCAGATAGGCCAACAGGATACTGTCCTGCACAAATACCTTCAGGGTGTGGGGAATATTGGGTTCCAACCGTGCGGGACGCTCCAACTCCACATCAAAGGGAAAGGTCCAGCCGCCCTCGTCGTACATGCGCAGTGCGGATTTGAATTCCAGCCTTCCCCGGTGGGGCTGCAGGCTCAGGTAATATCCCTTGCCGAACTCCTCGTCTAACTGAAGCGCCACGCCCAGCTCCTGCACAGATTCCGAAAAGGTCAGTTCCAGTTCCAGTTTACAGAGCTCCGGCACCCGGTTTTCAAAGAGCAGGGAGCTGTAGCCAAAGGGGTTTTGCGTTTCCGCCGAATCAGGCCCTACGGTCCAGGAACCGTTTTGGGGAGCCAGGGGCGTTTCATTGTGGACGGTGAGCGCGTGATCCACTGCCTCAGGGACCGTGACGCCCAGCGTGCCGTCCGGGTTCTGCACCAATTTATGTACAATCAGCGTATCTCCCCAATCATAGGAGCCGTAATCCTTCCCGGGATAGATGGGCGGATTAAACTTCCACATATCGTAATACCGTGTGGGGTTCCAGCCGTAGAGATACCGGTCCCTGCCGTCCGTCCCGGTTTTCGCCGCATAGAAGCACCGGGTGTCGAAGCTGTCTGTCTCCGGGGCAATCCACGGCCCGGCAAGGGAGCGGCTCATGCGGTAATAGGTTTGAAACCGGTCTGTATACTGAGAATAGATCAGATAGTACCAGTCCCCCATGCGGAACAGATCCGGGCATTCATGGGCGCTGGTGTGGAGATGGGGCGCATAGAAGGGCTCCCGCAGCTCCCAATGGTGCAGGTCTTTGGAAGCACAGAGTCCGGTGCAGCCACGGCGCGCCGTTTTCCCCATCTCCTTTGCCGCCACAAGCATCCACCATTCCCTCTCAGCCTCGTTCCAAAAGACAAAGGGATCGCGCCAGTCGGTCAGGTCATAAAGCACGCCGTCCGGAGTAAAACTGTCCTCCTCCAGCGTCTCCCAGGAGGAAAGGTCCCTGCTCACGGCATGGCGGATTGTTTCCCGCTTGGGGTTTTGCAGGAAGGTGCAGTAAAACAGGTGATAAGTCCCCTCCACCTTGAGTACAGACCCGGTGCCTCCACGGATTCCCGTAGGCTGTTCGGTAAACTGCAGATGGTCCTCCGTGGTGAGCATGGTCCAGCCGGAGGTCCGGTCGTCTCCAAAGTAGGCCCTGTTTCCCTTGAGATAAAAGGGCCTCCACTTTCCCTCATCATAGAAAGGAATCACATCTCCCACCGTAGCGTTTTTCGGCTTATAAAACAGTCCCATCGCAATCGCTCCTCCTTTTTTTGCCGGCAGATTCTTTTATGTGCTTGTACAAGCACATAAAAGAGGGGATATCCCCTCTTTTGACCGGCGGACAGGCCGGTCTGAGCTCCATTTGACAACGTTGTCAAACTCTGCTAAAATAAATAGCACAACTTGTTTGTGCTAAATCCTGCTGCACTTTTTCCTGAATTAAAAGAAAAAGGATCAGCAAAAAGTATAATGATTTCGTTGTCATTTTTGTTTATGTGGTCATTATATACAGTGGCAAGCTGCTTGTCAAGTGTTTTTTTACTTTTTTATATTTTGAGAAAAGGAAGTGATCTCCTCCATGCCCACCAGCAAGGACGTCGCCCAACTGGCCGGTGTCTCTCCAGCCACGGTTTCCCGGGTCTTCCGGGGGGAGGCAATCGTCTCGGAAAAGACCAGAAAGCTTGTGATGGACTGCGCCCGCCGGCTGGGCTACACCCCCAGTCTTGCGGCAAGTGTTTTAAAAAAACAGAACAATCATACGGTTGCATTTCTGGATCCCGACCCCCAGAACCCCTTCTATATCCAGACCATCTCCCGCATCAGCGATGTGCTGAGAGAACAGTACGGCTACCACACCATGATGGCGCCGGACACCAAATACGGCCATCTTGTCCGGGAATCCATTCAGTTTTTCCTCTCCTACCGTGTGGAATGCATCGTGTTCTCCCCCATCAAAAACCGCAGCGACCCTCAGCTGGCGGAGCTTTTTCAGACAGAGCAGGACTGCCGGTTCCTGCAGCTGCACAGCAAGCTGTATCCCCAGGTCAGCTCTCTCTATTACAACGATGTGGCCGGCATGGAAGAGGCTACCAGCTGCCTCCTGGAAAATGGGCATCGCCGGATTCTCATCGTCTCTGACGACAGAAATCGGATTCGCGGCTGCTTCGACGCTTACCGGGCCGCCGGCATTGCAAAACCGGAAATCCCGGTAACGCCTCTGCCTGTGGGCGTTTCCGCAGAGCAGGTGATGGAACTCATTCAGCGCTGGCAGCCCACCGCCGTGATTGCCGTGGCGGAGATGTTCGGACTCCCCGCCTACAGTGCCATCACCAAATTGGGGCTCCGGGTGCCGGAAGATATCAGCCTGATCGTGTATGACGATACCGCTTGGACGAAAGCCCTGGGCATCACGGTGGTTACCCATTCAGAGGAAGATGTTGTCAACGGCGCAGTGGACAGCATTTTAGGCATGATCCGGGGAGATATCGAAAGCCCCCGTCACACAAAGCTGCCGGCCTATCTGCTGCACAGAGATTCTGTACGCAGACTTTGAACGGGCCGATGAAAAGGGGGACGCCGCAATAAAGAAGTATTGTCACAGCAAGCGGTATAATCAGTTTTGGCTACACCGCTGTTTGTTTTGTTGCTGTCCGGCAGTTCAAGCATATCAACGTAGTTATAGCTGATTTCCACCTGCTGAACACGCTTCTCGGCGCTCTTGTCCAGGGCGTATGGATAAATTATAAGTTGCTATGGTGAGGTCATAATGGCAGAATTATTTGGTGCATTTCCATATTTGGAAAATGAAAAAATTATAATAAGGAAAATGGAATTAAATGACGTTGCAGCGTTGTCAGAAATAAGTAACAATGATAATGTTTATAAGTATATATCGCCGTTTTTACATAAGAAAAGTAACAAAGCATTAGAGACTGCAATCAAAAATCTTGGCGGAAAAGAGTTTGAAAAGAAAAAGTATATCATTGCAGGAATTTATTTAAAAGACAATCCTAATAGGCTTGTAGGTTTAGCAGAAATGTTCGACTACAAAAAGAGAGAAAATAAAATAACAGTGGGTTATCGTCTAAATGAGGATTATTGGAATAAGAAAATCGCAACAAACGTTTTGAAATTGATGGTTGAATATTTAGTAAATAAAGTTAATATTACAACACTTCAAGCATTTGTTATGCCAGAAAATTTATATTCATCAAAAGTGCTATTAAATAATGGCTTTGTAAAAGAGGATTTTACTGTGCAAGAAAAAAATTGGGGCGGTCAAGAAATTGTAACTGTTGATGTATACACATACAAAAAGCATTAGATAAATTCCAGTTTGTCAGGGAGATAGCAAAGTCAGCCGAGCCAGTCTTTGCTGATAGACCATTAAGGTAGGAAGACCCTAAAATGACTTTCTCGTCCATTTCAATTTTTAGAGGAGAACCGCCGCAAAACCAAGAGGACAGCGGCTAGACACTCTGAGGCCCTGGCCGCCTTGTCTATCCATTCAGCGGGACGGAGTGCGGCGGTCAATGCCGGCAAACCCATTCCTTTCAGCCTGACCGGTCGCCTTCTGTCCTGCTATTTTTACGAAAGTGTGACTACAAGTTCGGGACAAAACGTCCCGACGTCCTGCGTGGGACGGAAGACGGAATTTTCATATAGGCCCTGTCTGCCTATGAAACCAGTCCTGCGTTTGTGGCTTTACGCCCCGTAAGCACAGCCCTTTTTCCTGCCGTTTCAAATGTCGTGACCCTCTCAATGCAAAAGACGGGCTACCAGCTTACCGCCGATAGGCCCGTCTTTTTGTTGCCAGATTCCGCTTGCCGACTGCCCAATCTGAATATTCCCTCAATACTTGCTTGTTGGGTGTCAGCTTTGCGGCGCCCCCTTTTTCATTTCTCTACGGTTATTCACAGGCAGATTTGAAAGCTGTCCAAACCTTTTCATGGGCCTCCAGCGCCTCGGCGGAGATGTTCTCGATCATCTCCATCTTCTCCGCCTTGAAATCCTCCGGCAGGGTCAGAAACTCCCGATACTCCTCGGAGATCAGGGCATCGGCATCTTTGTTGGTGCAGTAATAGCCCAAAAACTCATAGCACTTCGCGGAGATTTCCGGCCTGAGGATATAGTCCATAAACAGGTAGGCAGCCTCCGCGTTTGGCGCATTGGACGGGATAAACTGCGCCATGATACCAAAACCGATGCCCTCTTTTGGGAACACCACCTTGAGCTCCGGATTCTGCATTTTCGCCATGGTCACCTGGGAGGTGTACATCACGGCTGCGCTGATCTCCCCGGAGAGCAGGTCGTCCTGAGTGTTGTCGTCCTTGATCAGACGGATGTTGGGCGCCAGCTCCAGCAGCTTTTGGCCCGCCGCCTCGATCTTGGAAATATCCTCCGTATTATAGCTCTCCCCCAGCACCTTCAGCGCCATGCCATCGATAACCCTACTGCTGGCGATAATACCCACGCTGTCCTCCAGGCTCTTGTCCCACAGGTCCGCGTAACCGGTGATCTCCAGATCCACCAGGCTGGGATCGTAAACGATGGTCTGCACGCCCGCCCCGTAAGGTACGGTGTACTCGTCCTCAGGATCAAAGAACTGGCCCTGATAGACGGGATTGATGCTCTTGTAGTTGCTGAGCTTTGAGGGTTCCAGCTTTTGCACCAGGTCTTCCGAAATGGCTGTTTCGATGATATAATCATCCGCGATCACCAGGTCGTAATCACCGCCGCCGGCCGCTTCCAGTTTGGCCAGCATGGTTTCGTCAAAATCGAAATTCACGTAGTTGATTTTGACGCCGGTCTCTTCGGTAAACCCGTCCAGCACTTCCTGAGGGAACATGCCCTCCCAGGTGAACAGATTCAGGGTGCTGCCCTTCAAAGAGGTGTCCTCCGTCTGAACAGCGCTGGAAACCTCCCCGCCCTTTGAGCTGGATTCTGCCTCGCCGCAGCCTGCCAGAACCGCCAGCAGCAAAACAGCCGACAAAACCAGGGATATCATTTTATTCCGTTTCATTGTGTTCCATCCTTCCTTTCTACGAGATCACTTTGGATAGCAGACGTTTTGGGAAACTGCCCGAAAACGCCTGCAGGCGGCTTGGGCCGTCAGGCTTACCTGCCTGCGCGGCCGCTTTCCGGTTCCTGCTTTTTATGCTTCGGCGTCCTTCCCAGAAACGCGGCAAAGCCGCACAGCAGGAGCGTCGCCGCGAACATCAGGGTACAGAGGGCGTTGATTTTTGGGGTCACGCCGGTTTTCAGCTGGGTGTAAATTTTCAGAGGCAGCGTGTTGGTATTCACCCCTGTGACGAACACGCTGATGATCACATCGTCAATGCTCATGGCAAATGCCAGAAGCATGCCGGAAACAATAGCGGGCAGCAGCAGGGGCAGCGTGATATCGAAGAACACCCGCAGCGGGGAAGCGCCCAAATCCAGCGCAGCCTCAGCCAGACTTTTGTCCATGCCAACCAGCCTCGCCTTCACCAGCATATAGACATAGGGAATGCAGAAAGCGGTGTGGGCCAGAATAAGGGTGGTCATGCCGAAGGGCAGACCCAACAGGGAAAAGAACGCCATGAATACCATTCCAAGAATGATTTCCGGAATCATAATAGGCAGGGTCGAAACATATTCTACCGCAGATTTGGTCTTAAAATTCACCTTTGTCATGCCGAACGCGCCCAGCGTGCCGATCACCCCGGCGCTCAAGCTGCTGATTACCCCCAAAATCAGGGTATTGCCCAGAGCTTCAAAGATCGCCCTGTCCCGGAATAGTTCTGTATACCATTTGAGAGAAAACCCGGACCAAACAGAGCTGAGCTTGCTTTCATTGAAGGAATACAGGATAACCAAAAAAATGGGAACATACATCAGGAAGAGCAAAACGCCCAAATAAACGTTGGGCAGCTTGGTACGGTTTTTCATGCTCCTATCCCCCTTTCAAATCTTCCGCTTATACCAGGCCTTCCAGATCCTTGACGCCGGAAAGCTTCCGGTAGAGGAACATAAAGAGACTGGTCAGCGCCAGCAGCGCCACGGAGAGCGCCGCCGCAAAGGGCCAGTTATGGGTTTTCATCAGCTGCTCCTGAATCAGATTTCCCACCAGCACCACCTTATTTCCGCCCAGGATATCGGCGATGAAGAACAGGCCCATGGAGGGCACAAAAGTGAGCACCACACCGGAAAGCAGCCCCGGGAGGGTGAGCTTCAGGGACACTGTAAGAAAGGCTTTCATGGGGGACGCCCCCAAATCCCTGGCGGCCTCCACCAGGCTGAAATCCAGCTTTTCCGCGCTGGAATACACCGCGAAAATCATGAAAGGCAGCAGGGCGTAGACCATGCCCACCACCACCGCGGGATAGGTGTACAGAATCTTCACGGACTTTTCTGTGACGTGCAGGGCCATCAGGAGCTTATCCAAAATGCCGCCCGCCCGGAAAATAATGATCCACCCGTACAACCGGATTAAAGAACTGGTCCAGAAGGGGATCATCAGCAGCATCATGGTGCGCTTTTTCCATTTTGCGGTGAGCTTCGCCATAAAGTAACCGAAGGGATAGCCGATGAGTATCACCAGCACGGTGCTGGTGAGGGCAAGCTTGATGGATTCCCAGAAGGTTTCCAGATAGACAGGCTCCGCTATATTTTTATAATTCTGCAAAGTGAATTCAGGCAGCACCCCCCAGGTTTCCGCCCGGGTGAGAAAGCTGAGCACGATCATATAGACGATGGGGCCCAGCACAAACAGCAGGGTAAACACATACAGGGGCAGCACCGTCAGCGCCTCGCCCCGCAGCCGCCTCTTCTTTTTCTCCCTGTTTCCGCTCATATCCGCTCCTCCCCGTCCAGGTCCACCGGGCACGCGTTCTGGGGTTCCCAGGAGATGCGCACCCTGTCTCCCGGCACAAGCTCGGAATCGATTCCGTGACGGCTGCAGATGAATTCCAGGTCGTTATGCAGGGAGACGGCAATGCGCAGCATACCTCCGGCAAAACTTTTTTCCTTCACGGTGCCGAAAAGCCCCCTGCTTCCCTTCTCAAATTCCTTGGTAAGCACTGCCTGCTCTCCACGAACCGCCAGCGTGACGGGCCTTCCGGGCTCGAACCGGTTGCCGCGGCAATGGAAAACGCCGGAGCCGTCCGTGCTGGTAAACCGGACCAGCTCCCCCTCCACGCACTCCACGGCGCCGTATACGATATTTGCCGACCCTACAAACCGCGCCACATAGGCGGTTTTGGGAGAATCGTATACTTCCGAGGGCGTACCCAGCTGCTGGAAGCGGCCGTCCATCATCACCGCGATGCGGTCCGACATGTTCAGGGCCTCTTCCTGGTCGTGGGTGATATAGATAAACGTGATGCCCAGCTTTTTCTGCAGGCGCTTGAGCTCCTGCTGCATCTGCCTGCGCAGCTGCAGGTCCAGCGCGCCCAGAGGTTCATCCAGCAGCAGCAGCTGAGGCCGGTTAATGAGGGAACGGGCAATGGCCACCCGCTGGCGCTGTCCGCCGGAAAGCTCGGAGGGCATACGCTTTTCATAGCCCGTGAGCTGTACCAGGGAAAGCATTTTCTGCACCTCCCCCCGGATCTCTGTCTTGGGCCGCTTGCGTATTTTCAGGCTGTAACCGATATTCTGCTCCACGTTCATATGAGGGAACAGGGCATAGTTCTGAAATACGGTATTCACGTCCCGCTTGTTGGGCTCCGTGTCCGTCATATCTTTGCCGGACAGCAGCACCCTGCCGGAATCCGGCGTCTCCAGCCCCGCGATAATCCGCAGGGTAGTGGTCTTCCCGCAGCCGGAGGAACCCAGCAGCGTGATGAATTCCCCTTGCTCTGCTTTCAGGCTGATTCCGTTTAAAACCGGCGTACCGGAAAAGCTTTTTGTAATCTCCTGCAGCTCTAACACTGTCTTGCTCATGCTCTTCTCTCTTCCCATCGTTCCGGCTTACAGCGCCGGAAATTGCCGTTTCAGATAAAGTACACTGTTTTGGTATAGATTCCATTTTTTAGATTATAATTCCCCGCCGCCCCCTTGTCAAGTAAATTGCTGCGGCATACAAAAATAGGTTCTTTTTAAGAGCCTATGTGTTCAGCGCTTTCCGTCTTGCTTTATCGAAACAAAAAATCCCATCCTGCTGCCAGAATGGGATTTTGCACTGATAAAAGAGAGGAAAATTTTGTCCGCCATTTTCAAAATTTGGATGTACCCTGGTCTTCCTCCGCAGCGGACAAATGCGATTCCAACCGAACTATTCTTCAATTATTTCAATTTTTCCGTGTTCCTTCTCAAAATTTTCTATTTCCCTGCGAATCAGGTATAGAATTTCACCATTTCCGCTTCTGCCTTCGCTCTTCGCCACATAACGAAATTTGTAGTGTGTTTCTTGATCTATCCAAAGCCCAATGTGCTTTCCCTTTTCCTTCATTGACACCACCTCATTTATTTACAAGTTTGACGAGAACTGTTCCTCTCCCTACGAACCACATTTTGCTTTCTTGCCAGGTCGATCCTCGTCTCGAAGGCCTGGAAAGAAATGATTGGCTTTCTGATTTTACGATCCACGAATTGAAGCTTACTTCGAATTGGCTGCTGTCGTAATTCTTATAGCATCGATAAATTAAAAAGTGATATAATGGATATAGCTTGTTACAAAGAAAGGGACGCCGCCTCATGTTTAAAAACATTGTGCTGGATATGGGAACCGTGCTGTCGGTATCTGCTGGAAAAGCACGGGCTGACCGCCGGGGAATGTCTCTTTCTAGACGATATGCCTGCAAACGTCCGCGGCGCCTGTGAAGCGGGACTGCATGGCGTTCTGTTTCAGAACGATTTTGACCGTCTGATGCAGAAATTTCAACGATAGCCCTATTAGGAGGTGTTATGATGAAGAAGTCCTATTTCTCCCTCTTCCTGCTGACAGCCGCGCTTCTCCTCACCGGCTGTGCGGCGGACAAATCCGCAGGGCCGGAGCTGCGGACCTATGCGTATACCGCCTCGGAAGAGCCTGTAAAGCCCACCCTGCAGTTTCAGGAGGACGGACAATTCCAGTTCTCCTATTCCGTGCTCAGCAGCCAAATCCTCTGCGGCGCCTATGAGGTACAGGACGATTCCCTCCTCCTAAAGGCGGAGGGTGACAGCGGAATTTATGTGTTCCGGCTGAATGGGGAATTTCTCACCTTCGATGCAAAGGCTTCCCCAAAACTTCCCGGCTTCGCCTCCATTCCGGACGGCGCAGTTTTCCGCTGATGAAAGACGAGCGCTTCCATCCTTCTGGATGGAAGCGCTTTCTTTTTTTCTTGTCACAGGCCCTGTTCTTCCTCTCCGGAAAGCGACATGGCTCTTCGGATCTGCTCATAGGAATAGCCCAGCCGCTGCAGGGCAGCTACCGCTCTGCGCCTGATTTTTTCATCTTCTTCCCAGCCGCCGTATCTCCGCTGAAGCACGGAGAGCACATTTTCTGTCTCCGCCTCCTCGTCCGCATACTCGGCCAGCAGCTCGTCAATGAGGGCGCTGTCGATGCCCTTGAGGGAAAGCTCCATGCGGACACGGCGGGAACCAAATTTTTTTCTCGAAAAGAGCTCCCGGGCATAATCCCGGGCAAAGGATTCGTCGTTGAGCAGGCCCAGCTCCTCCATATGATCCGCAGCGGCCTCCGCAGCTTCCCGGGACGCGGCGGTACGGGCAATCTTCTCCGTCAGCTCCCGTTTGGAATGGCTGCGGTGCTCCAGCAGATAGAGCGCCTTCTCCCTGGCCCTGCGGGCGTCCGACGCCTGCAGCAGCGAATGCAGTTCCTCATCCGTCAGCAGGTCGCCCGGCTTCAGGCCGGAGCGCAGGAAAGTTTCCGTATCTACCCGAACGGCGGCCTCCCCATCGAGAAACAGCTGGGTCAGCCCCTTGCGCCGGGGCTCAGCCGCTGTCAATTCCATCAATCGTCCACCGTGATATCAATATCCAGCTTTGCGGACGCCGCCTTAGGCGCCTCCGCCGGCTTGGCTGCTTCCACAGGGGCGGCGGGAAGCTCCACCGGCGTGGCTACAGCCCGGTCCGGCGTGCGGCTGGGTATTTTATCGTAGAGTTTATCCACATTGGCGCGTACTTTCACCTCGATTTCCTCCGCCAGTGCTGGGTTGGCTCCCAGGAAATCCCGGGAATTGTCGCGGCCCTGGCCCAGACGGTCCCCATTGTAAGAGAACCAGGCACCGCTCTTCTGGATGATATCCAGCTTTACAGCCAGATCCAGCAGCTCTCCCATCTTGGAAATACCCCGGCCGTACAGCACGTCGAACTCCGCCACCCGGAAGGGGGGAGCTATCTTATTCTTGACCACCTTGGCCTTTGTGCGGCTGCCGATAACGTCAGTGCCGCTTTTAATCACCTCCGCCTTGCGCACGTCGATACGCACGGAGGAATAGAACTTCAGGGCGCGGCCGCCGGGTGTGACCTCCGGGTTGCCGTAGACAATGCCCACCTTTTCCCGCAGCTGGTTGATAAAGATGGCCACGCAGTTTGACTTGGATATGGCGCCCGCCAGCTTCCGCAGCGCCTGGCTCATCAGCCTTGCCTGCAAGCCCACATGGCTGTCTCCCATTTCCCCCTCTATTTCAGCCCGGGGCACCAGGGCCGCCACAGAGTCCACCACAATCACGTCGATGGCGTTGGAGCGCACCAGCGCCTCTGTAATTTCCAGCGCCTGCTCGCCGGTATCCGGCTGAGACACCAGAAGGGATTCCACATCCACACCAAGGTTTCCCGCGTAGACCGGATCCAGGGCGTGCTCCACGTCGATAAAGGCAGCATTGCCCCCTTGCTTCTGCCCCTCTGCGATGCAGTGCAGGGCCAGGGTGGTCTTACCAGAGGATTCCGGCCCATAAATCTCCACGATTCTGCCCCGGGGCAGGCCGCCGATGCCCAGCGCCAAGTCCAGCGACAGGGAACCAGTGGAAATGGCCTCTACGTTGAGCGCGGAATTCTGTCCCAAACGCATCACCGCACCCTCGCCAAACTGCTTCTTAATCTGCGCCAGCGCAGTATCCAGGGCTTTTGCCTTGTCGTCCGCCCCGCCGCCGCTGGCCTTTGTGCTGATGGGCGCCTTATTCTTTTCCGCCATGCCGATATCCTCCTGTAATTTGTCTCACTTTTCTTTCATTATAAAAGAAAATTACCGCAAAAGCAATGGATTTTAAAAATTTTCCGAACAAATGTTTCTATCCGCTACTATCATTTGAAACATTCCTGCCCCGTCGTCTTCGCTGGGCCGCAGGTCAAATCCCATCCTCTCATAAAAACCTTCTTTTCCCTGTGCGCTGATCAGTTCCAAACTCACAGCCCATCCCGGCGGAAGTTCTTTGCGCAGGCTGTGCAGGATGTGCTCCATCAGCAGCTTTCCCAAGCCTTTTCCCTGCAACTCCGGCAGGATGGCAAAATCCTTGAGATAAAAGGACATGCCTCCATCCCCCAATAGCCGGGCCATGCCTACGGGTATGCCGTCTTCCCAAAGGCTGAATACCTTCCAGCTGTTCTTCAGCGCACAGCTTATCTGATCCAGGCCGGGAGCCTCCCAGCCTACCGACGTGAACAGGCGCCGGAATTCCTCCGGCGTCAAAGCGTTTTCACAAACCGTCATATTCTTTTCCTCCAAACCCACCAGGTTTCATTCTCGTAAGGATAAAAGCCGATGCTGTAATAAAACTGTTGGTCAGACCCCACATAAGCGCAGCGCGCACCCAAATCTTTGCAGCGTTTCACCCCTTCCAGCACCGCCGCTTTTCCCAGGCCCATCCTTCTGTATTCCGGCAGGGTAAAGACCGGCTCCACATAGGCATACTCGTCCCCGGGAAGATACCACATGCCGCAATGGGCGGCATACTCCCCATTGGGGGCGACAATTAAAACGCGCAGGGCGTCGTTCCAATGACGGGCCTGGAATCCGGGCCGCCGCTTTGTATCTTCCAATTCCACTGCGTTTCTCTGGCGCTGATTGTTAAAGCCCCTCCAGATTGCATCATAATATTTCTGCGGATCAAAGCCGGCCTCGTCAAAGCTCATCACCGAGTATCCCTCAGGCAGGCTGTATTCCAAGTTTCTGCAGTCGATGCGCGCTACGGGTTCTCTTTCCACCGTCGCTTGAAACCCCATCTGCACCGCGGCCTGCTGGAATTCCAGATCCCCGTCCCGCAGAAGGACTTTCAGCTTTCCCTCTTTCTGCATGTTCTCAACGGCATAGACGAGCAGCGTTTCTTTCAGGGACCCATATCTTTCGTCCAGGCAGAAATACACCTCTCCAATGTCGCTTTCATAGAGGGCGAGGCCCACGATCTCCCCATCCTCTTCCGCTACGCCTATGTGGGATTGATGCTCCCTGTTCATATAGGGGCCGAACTGCCACTCCCACCTGGCCCAAAGATAATGGGGAGCCGTCATTTTCTCCCGGTTGATGCGCGCCAAAAATTCACAGACTCTCTGCCGGTCACCGGTATTCCCGGCTTCCGGCCGGTAACTTCTGATCTGAACGCTCATTGATCTTCCTCCTTTTCGCCTTTCCCTTCGTCATTCAGGGAGTTTCATAGGGGTTATCTGTTTTGATAAGCCCTTCTTTTCTCAGCTCATACAGTGTCTTACAGGCTTCCCCAATATATTTCCTGTCGTGGGAAACGCTGATGATACAGCCCTTAAACTCCCGCAGGATGCCCCGGATCACTGGGCCGGAGAGAGGGCTGAAATTTCGGGTGGGCTCATCCAGAATCAGCACATTATTCCCGTCCAAAATCATTTTGAGAAAAAACAGTTTTGCTTTCTGGCCACCGGAAAGCTCCGCAACGCTGTGTCCGCATTCCTCCGGGGTATACTTCATGCTGCCCAGGTAGGTCTTTACCCGGGTGAGCTCGGCTTTCTCCCTGCTTTTAGCCAAAAATTCCACTGGGGTCAGGCTCCCGTCCACCGTCTCACTGTAGTCCTGAGGCATATACGCCGCCCGGATATCCTTCCGGGGCAGCAGCTCCGCCGCAATCCTGCGCAGCAGGGTGGTTTTCCCGGCGCCGTTTTTCCCGATGATGCACAGATGCTCCGGGCCGCGCACCGTCAGGTTCACCTGTTCCGCCAGCACCCCATCCTCTGTCTCCAGGCGGGGAAGCGCCAACTCCAGCACGGTTTTTCCCGCGGGCAGTCCGGTATTTTCTCCGAATCCCACCAGAATAGCATCTTCGGCGTCCGGAAATTCGGTCATCTCCTCGTTTTCCCTCTCCAACCTGTGTTCCAGGGATTTTACCGCTTTCATCTTCTTCTTCAGCAGCCGCCCGCTGTGCGGGTCCTGCCGGGAGACAGAGGCCTGCTGATGCTCTACCTTCTGGTAGATCTGGCGGAAACGCTCCTGCTGTTTGCGCGCTTCCTCCCTCTCCTTTTTCGCCACTTGCTCCTGGTGGGAAAATTTGTTCAGCCGTTCCTCCAGATACTGCCGGTAGCCCATCCGGGCCACCGTATAGCGGGGCAGCGTCTTCCTGCGAAGCTGCTCGATGTGCACAATCACGTTGGCGGTGTTTTCCAGCAGCGTTTCATCGTGGGAGACGTAGAGTACCGGCGCCGGACACTCCCGGATAAACTGTTCCAGCCATTCCAGCGTTTCAATGTCAATATCGTTGGAGGGTTCGTCCAGCAGGTAGCAGTCAGGCCTGCGCAGCAGCAGCATGGCCATGCGCAGCTTGACCTTCTCCCCGCCGGAAAAGGTTTTCATCCTGCGGTCGGAATAGAAAAGTTCCAGCGGGAACCCAAGCTTTTTGGAGGCCGAAGCCAGTTCTCCCGGAGAGCTCTCCGTAAAAGCTGGTTCCTCACAGCAGAATTCATAGGCGGTTTTTTCCTTCTCCTCCGCAGAAAGTTCCTGGGAGAGATAGGCCAGGATCATCCCGTCCTTTTGTATGGCTCCGCTGTGTTCCGCATAGCTTTCCACCAGCCGCTCGTCATAGATCAGTTTCAGCAGCGTGGATTTTCCGTTTCCCTCTTCCCCGATCACAGCGGCCTTGTCTCCAGAATTCAGGGAAAAGGTAAAGTCCTTCAGGATACCGCGCAGGTCCTTTTTCATGGATACCGTTAAATCTTTTATTTGAAGCATACATTCCTCCTGCAATACAAAGGGCCTGATCCGGCAATGCCGGATCAGGCCCTGACAAGACAAACACATCCTGTGAAAAACTGCGCAAACAGGCGCAGCATCCCCCTAAAACAAGTGAAACCCGGATGGTAGCATATCAAGTCTGAAAACCGGCAACAAGAAAAGACCCGCGGACACAGCTGCCGGAAAACACGGCGCAATGCCCGAAAGATGTTTTTCTTTTGCTTGTTCCAAGACTTATACTAACATCCTTCCACTCCTCTTTCGCAATCTTATTATCTAGAATAGAGCATCCCCTTTAAAATGTCAAGCATTCTTTTTGCAGAAGGGCTGTGCGGCGCTTTTATTCCGCCTGGGCTTCGGAAAGCTCCTTCTTATACAGGTACTTTTCCACCTCTTCGGCAATGTTCTGAGGAATCTTCCGCTCTACCGGGAATACGGCTGCGTTGATAACCGCTTCTCCAAAGGCCAGCACATGGGCGGTGGTCTTCTCCAGCGCCTGAGCGCAGAGAAAATCCAGAGTGTCAAACCGGTTGTGGATGTAGGCCGCTCCCGGCGCTCCGTCCCTGCTGAAGTTGACGGCAGGCACACCGCTGTCCGCAAAGGGAATGGAATCGCTGGAATAGATTCCCTGCCGCACCTCGGCGGAATACCCGTGGATTTTGGTGAAATATTCCAGGTAAAAAGCGAGCTTGTCCTCTGCGGTCACGGCGATTTTGTCCACGCCCAGCACGGGGCCGCCCACATCCACATTGATCATCAGCAGATGATCCCTCAGCTGCTCCTGGTGGGATTTCACATAGGCCCAGCTGCCCTCCAGGCCAATCTCCTCCGAACCGTACCACATGAATTTTACCGTGCGCCTGGGCGGATTCTCCCGGAAATACCGCAGGATTTCCATGTTGATTACAGATCCGGCGCCGTTGTCATACACGCCGGTGGAGTAGTCCACCGAATCGTAGTGTGCCCCAAAGGAGACCACCTCTTCCGGTTTTTCCGTACCCAGCACCGTCGCGATCACGTTGTGGGAAGTCCGCTCCACAGTCTCATTGTCCAGTACGATCCTGGCCTTTGCCGCTCCCCTGGCCACAAAATCCATAGCGTCCTTTACCCGGACGTGCACCATGGGCACGTTTCCAAAGGCCCGGAGCGTGCGGCGCAGCTTCCGGGTGGAAAGGTCTGTCTCCTCCGGCCTGTCCCGCAGCTCGCCTTCCATAGTGATGATTCCGGCAACGCCGGCTTTCATCAGCTTTTGAAACAGGGGAACCCGCAGAAAGCCGTTGACCAGCACAATTTTTCCTCTCGCCTCTCTGAGATCGACCTCGGTGGCGTTCTCCACATAGAGAAACTCCGCAGCCAGTCCTTCAGCCGGGGTATTCTCCGCGCATTTATAGCCGGTGACTGCATATTCCTGGCAAAACGGCTCTAAAATTTCCAACTTTGCCGTTTTGATCACCGCATCCTCGATTTCAAAGGGCTCGATGACGGCGGGAACCCCGATTGCCTCACACTCGGCCTTCAGGATTTCTGCAGCCCGGTATTCCTCCTCCGAACCGGCGACCCGGGTAAACCCAATTTTTTTCAGCAGTTCCAGTTCTCTTTCCCCATTCATCTGCATGTTACATTTCCTCCAATCATCCTGAATCAGGGCCTGCGGGGCAGGATGCCTCCGAACGCGGCCCAAAACAACAATGGTATCATGGATTTTCTTCCATGATACCACCATACACTGATTTGGGCGGGAAGTCAAGTTCAGGCTTCAATATGCCATTCCACACCGCCCGGCGTATCCTTCAGCACAACGTGCCGCGCCTGCAGCTCATCACGGATCGCGTCCGCCGCTGCCCAATCCTTGTTCTTCCGCGCCTCAGCCCGCTTTGCAATCAGGCTTTCAATCTCTGCGGCCTCGGAATCGGAAACCGCAGCCTGCCCGGTTTTCCCCTTTTCACGCTGCGCCGCTTCCAGCAGGCCCAGGGAGAGTACCGTATCAAAATCCGCCAGCAGATAACGCTTGGTGGCGTCGCTGAGTTCCGACTTCAGCACGTCATAGAGTACCGTAATCCCCAGAGAGGTATTCAGGTCGTTCCCCAGCGCCTCGGAAAACTGTTTCCGGAAGGGCTTTGCCGCCTCCAAATCCGGTTCCCCCTCCTCCTTCAGCGCCGCCACCCGGGCAACCAGCTTCTTGTAGGCCTGGGCGGTATTGTCCAGCGTCTCAAAGGAAAACACCAGGGGCTTGCGGTAGTGGGACTGCAGGCAGAACATGCGGTACATCAGGGGATCGTACCCCTTTTCCTCCAGCAGAGACACGGTGAGGAATCCTCCCTTTGACTTGCTCATTTTTCCCCGCTGGTCATTGAGATGCAGCACATGGAACCAGTATCTGCACCAGGGATGGCCCAAATAGGCCTCGCTTTGGGCAATTTCATTGGTGTGGTGGGGAAACGCGTTGTCGATGCCGCCGCAATGGATATCCAGGTATTCGCCCAGATGCTTCACACTGATGCTGGAGCATTCAATATGCCACCCGGGGTAGCCATATCCCCAGGGGCTCTCCCATTTGAGCTCCTGGTCTTCAAACTTGGATTTGGTGAACCAGAGAACGAAGTCGGTCTTGCTGCGCTTGTTCTCGTCCTCCTCCACGCTGTCCCGGACGCCCACAGCCAAATCATCGCCGCTCTGGTTGCCGAAAACATAGTAGTTTTCCAGCCTGGAGGTGTCGAAGTACACATTCCCTCCCGCCAGGTAGGCATATCCCTTTTCCAGCAGCACGGAGATCATCCGGATGAAATCATCCACACAAGTGGTGGCGGGCACAACCGTATCCGGCTTGCGGATTTGGAGCTTTTCGCAGTCGGCAAAAAAAGCGTCGGTATAGAACTTGGCGATTTCCAGCACGGACTTGTGCTCCCGTTTCGCCCCCGCAAGCATTTTATCCTCTCCGGTATCGGAATCGCTGGCAAGATGCCCCACGTCGGTGATATTCATCACCCGGTCCACCTCATAGCCCTCGTAGCGCAGGAACTTTTCCAGCACATCCTCCATGATATAACTGCGCAGATTGCCGATATGGGCAAAATGATAGACCGTGGGCCCGCAGGTGTACATACGCACCTTTCCGGGTTCATGGGGGACAAAGGGTTCTTTCCTTTGGGTCAGCGTATTGTAAAGTTCCATATTTTCTCTTCCTTTCCTGCTCCATACTGAATTTGATCTCCGTACCTGGATCACCATTGAACAAATTCCGCCAAATAACCCGGCGCTTACCTGGGAGATTCTCTTGATTCCCTCTGGCTTTATTCCGGCGTTTTTTCCCTGCTCTCCATCTCATTGACCTGGTTTTGCAGCCGCTCCAGCTCGCCCCGCAGACGGCACAGCTCCATGGACACCGGGTCTGCCATGTGGATTTGGTCAAGCTGCTCGTTGCAGTTGCTCACTTTCTGACCACCAATCCTCACTACCCTGGCGGGCACGCCCACCGCCGTGGCGTCCGGCGGCACCTCGTCCAGCACCACCGCGCCTGCAGCCACCCGGGCGTTGTCCCCCACCTTGAACGGCCCCAGCACCTTGGCTCCTGCGCCCACCAGAACGTTGTTTCCCAGGGTGGGGTGCCGCTTCCCGTGATCCTTTCCCGTGCCGCCCAGCGTCACGTTTTGGTACAGGGTGCAGTGGTCGCCGATCTCCGTGGTTTCACCGATGACCACGCCCATGCCGTGGTCGATGAAAAGCCCCTTACCGATCTTTGCCGCGGGGTGAATTTCAATTCCCGTCTTCTTTCGGGAATGCTGGGAGATAAACCGGGCGATAAATTTTAAGTTGCGGCGGTAAAACCAATTGGCCCTGCGGTGGGCCCGTACGGCCTTGAACCCGGAATAGAGAAAAAACACCTCCAGCCGCGAACGGGCTGCGGGGTCACGTTCCATCACCGCGTCCAAATCCTCTTTCAGCCTTTGAAACAATTCACATCAACTCCTCACGAAAAATCGCCTTCGCAGACGGATTTCGTCTGCGAAGGCGATACATACCGCGGTTCCACTTCGCTTTGTCACTTATTCCAGGCTTTAACGGCCCCCGCCGGGCAGGGATTCTCCCCCTGCCTGCTCCGGAACGCATTTCCCCGGGAATACTCACAAAAGGGGCTTTCAGCCCTTGGCCCCTTTTCTCTGGATGCTTTCCCCCCAGGTACTTCTTTCCTTCTCTGCATTACCAACATTATATGCCCCAAACGGGCATTTGTAAACTGTTTTTCATCAGAAGCTCAGCTGCGTATCCTGATACTTGCTGCGCTCTTCCTTCCGCTTCTCCAGCAGGGTGTCGATCTTTTTGTGAGAATCGATCAGCGCGCTGATGGACATATCGTGATTCAGTGCGCTGATAAAATAGGCGATGTACTTGGATACATCCACCTCATAGAACCAGGGACGGTTCTTCAGCTCCTCCGAGAGATATGTCAGGTTGGAACCGAACACACCGTCAATAAAGCCCTCCTGATATGCCTTGTCAAAGGAAGCAAGTCCATTGGTAAAAATGGCATAGGTGGCATAGGTGAAGATGCGCTTTGCGTTGCGAGCCTTCAGATTATAAGCGATGTCCAGCATGGATTCCCCGGAGGAGATGATGTCATCCGAAATAAAGGCATCCTTGCCCGCTACGTCAGAACCCAAATATTCATGGGCGATGATGGGATTGCGGCCGTCCACCACACGGGAATAATCCCGGCGCTTATAGAACATGCCCAGCTCCACCCCCAAAACAGAGGCGTAGTACATGTTGCGGTCGAGCGCGCCCTCGTCCGGGCTGACGACCATGAAATCCTCCCGGTCTGTGGAGAGGTCCGGGAAACTGCGGAACATTTTCTTGAGTACCTGGTAACTGGGCATCAGGTTATCGAAGCCCATGAGGGGAACAGCGTTCTGCACTCTTGGGTCGTGGGCGTCAAAGGTCAGCACATTGGAGACGCCCATGTTCTGCAGCTCCTGCAGGGCAAAGGCGCAGTCCAGGGATTCCCGGTAGCTTCTGCGGTGCTGCCTGCCTCCGTAGAGCAGGGGCATAATCACGTTGATTCGGTGGGCCTTACCGCTGGCCGCCTGAATCAGCCGCTTCAGGTCCTGGAAATGGTCGTCGGGAGACATGTGGTTCTCCTGACCGAAATAATTGTAGGTACAGCTGTAGTTTCCCACATCTACGACGAAGAACAGATCATATCCACGCACTGTGGAATTGATCATTCCCTTTCCGTCGCCTGAGGAAAAGCGGGGACAGGAGTTACCGATGGTAAATGTGTCTACTTCCATGCCGGCCTCGTGTGCCCAGCGGAGCAAGTGCGCTTCGATCTTGGCGGAAAGTTCCCTCGCCCCTTCCAGAGCGATGATGCCTAATGGTGCCACTCTGTTCTCGGGGCTGAAAAAAAACTGAGCCGATTGATCCATACAGTTGCCATTCCTTTCTGTTCCGTTCCAGGACCCTTCCGTCCATACCCAAGAAAAGCCGCATGACTCAGCAGGCTTTCCAAATCTAAAAGCCTGCTGAGTCTCAACTGCCGTTCCGGAAATCCGGGCGAAGTCCATATAATATTGTTGTCAGGACCGCCGTCCAGCAGTCCCTTTCAGCTACTAAATAGTAGCACAAAAAAACGTACAATTCTACAAAAAACGTACCTTTTTTCGATTTTGCGCGGACTGACCAATTTTAGGTTCTGAAAAAACGCTTATTTTGACGAGCTGCGCAGGGTGAGAGCATCATAGCCTGTCAAAACAGCCTGTTTGACGGGCTCTCCGGTATCCACTCTTTCCCAGGCTCCGGTAAGCTTCACTTCCGCTTCCCTGCCGGAGAAATTCTGCAGGAACAGGTACCGGCGCTCCTCCGTCTCCCTGAGACAGGCCTCCACGCCTTCGGGAAGTTCATCCGCCGCCGCATGCTTCACTTCCAGTTCTTTCACCAACCCGCGGTACAGATCCCGGTAAAAATCTTCGTCCGCCCTGGCAGCTAGATAATAAGCCTTTCCCCTTCCGAACTCATTTACCGTGAAAGCGGGCTCTCCCTGATAGAAATCCTCCCCGTACGTTCCCAGGGTCCTGGCTCCCTTCAGATGAATCAGCGCGCTGAGCTCACTGGTTTCATATCGCCTTCCATCTTCCATGAGAATACTGTTCTTCTCGTCGTCATACAGGGCATCCGTGGTCTCATGCCAGACGCCAAACAGATCCATGAGCCCCGCGCCGGGCCAGCCGCCCAGGTAACAGAGGTCATTCTCGTTGACCAGGCCCGTGTGATAAGTGCCCACCAGCGTGCCGCCCTGCCCCACAAAATCCCGGAGCTTCTGCTCAAATCCGGCTCTCAGCAGGTACAGCATGGGGGCGATCACCAGCTTATAGCCGGAAAGCTCACATTCCTCGTCCACTACGTCCACCGGCACGCCCATCTTCCACAGCGCCTTGTAATGCGCCTGCAGCGTTTCCAGATAGTGCATGCCGCAGTTGCGCGGTCCGGCTGCACCCTCTATGGCCCACAGGTTTTCCACGTCCAACACCAGGGCGGCCTCCGCTTTGACATTGGAACCCTGCACCTCGCCGATCTCCAGCAGCCTGCGTCCCAAGGCTTCCACATCCCGGAATTCCCGGGTATCGCTGCCGCCGTAATGATCTACCACGGCGCCATGGAATTTTTCCGAGGCGCCCCGGCTCTTGCGGAACTGAAAGTACTGCACGGAATCCGAGCCGTGCGCCACGGCCTGCATGCTTGCCGCCAAATGCATGCCGGGGCGCTTCAGCCGGGACACCGGAGACCAGTTTGTGGCGCTGGGCGTGCTCTCCATCAGCAGGAAGGGCTGCTTTTTGAGGGAGCGCATCACATCATGCCAAAGGGCAAAAGAAACTGCCTGATCCCCGTTATCCCCTGCCTTCCATTGGGGATAGCTGTCCCAGGAAACGATATCCAGGTCGTTCTTGAATTTGAAATAGTTATATTCCGTGAAGTAATTCATGAAATTGGTGGTGACAGGCAGCTCAGGAGCTTCTGCACGTACCGCCTTACTCTCTTCCCGCATGAAATCCACCACCTGATCTGTGGTGAAACGCTTCCAATCCAGCCAAAGGCCGTGGGTACCCCGTTCCCCATTGGCCACCGGCGCGTGGATTTGTTCCCAGCTGGTATAGGTATGGCTCCAGAAGGTTGTCCACCACTGCTGGTTCAGCTGCTCCAGCGTACCGTATTTCTTCTGCAGCCAGCCCCGAAAGGCTTTCTGGCACAAGGGGCACCAGCAGACGCCTCCGTATTCATTGGACAGGTGCCACAGAATGACGCCGGGATGCTTCCCAAACCGCCTGGCAAGAGCTCCATCTATCTGGCGCACCTTTTCCCGGTAATAGGGGGAGGTGTAACAGTGATTGTGGCGCTCTCCGCTCCAGTCCCGCACCATATGGTCTGACATACGGCGGATTTCCTCATATTTCTCACTCATCCACAGGGGTTTCGCGCCGGATGGAGTGGCAAGAATCGTGTAGATTCCGTTCTGATAGAGCTCTTCTATGATCTGCTCCAGCCAATCGAACTCGTAAACGCCCTCCTCTGGTTCCAGCCTGGCCCAGGCAAAAATCCCCACAGAAACACAGTTCATATGGGCCTCTTTCATCAGTTCGATGTCCCGTTTCAGGATATCGGGCCGGTCCAGCCATTGGTCTGGGTTGTAGTCCGCTCCGTGAAGCAGATGGATTCCCTCCGGCAAGTTCAGTTTCATTTTCCTAACTCCTCCCTTTTCCGCTGCCCCACCTGCGATGGGCACGCTGTAAGCTTCTGCGGCTATTCTACCGCACCTGCGGTGGGCAAGCCGCGCATCTCAACCTCTTCGGTTCTTCAGCCCACCGCACGCGTCTCAGGTTATTTTTTATTATACCATAACCGGACGAATTGGGAAGGTGTTTTCTCAAATACCGGCATTGTTTTTCCTGTTCTTTCCTCAGCCCCGTCCATTCCCGAAACATCTGCACTGCCGTCATCATGCCTCTGAAAGAACGTCCTCTTCTAGTCAGTCAGCCTGTTCCGTTTCAGCTTCCCATCTACTCCGCGAAACAAAACTTTTCATCTGTTTTCAAAAGGATGTTTTAACTTCAGACATTTTTACCTTACCCTTTATCTGACGAGCCGGCGTCTGGCATCCAAAATAAAAATCTGACAAAACCGCGCACAAAATCACCGGACGGACGAAATAAATGAGAGTATAATAAAGCTACCGCAAGAAAAAAGGAGGAACCCGTATGGAATGGACACAGCTTCTGAACCAGGCCATCGACTATTTGGAGGAACACCTTACCGGAGAAATTTCCGGGACGGAGGCGGCCTCGCACGTTGGCCTGTCGGCCTTTCATTTTCAGCGTGCCTTCTCCCTGATGACGGGACTCACAGTTTCAGAATACCTGCGCAGCCGCAGGCTTTCCCTAGCTGGGCAGGACCTGCTGCGGGGTGCAAAGGTGTTGGACACGGCGCTCAAATACGGCTATGAGACGCCGGAAAGCTTCTCCAAAGCCTTCCAGCGCTTTCACGGGGCGGCTCCTTCCCGGGCGAGAGCCCCCGGAACCCTGCTCAAGTCCTTTCCACGCCTTGCGGTTAAAATCACTTTGGAAGGTGGAATTGCCATGGAATACCGGATTGAGGAAAAGCCCGCAATCCCGATTGTGGGAAAAATAAAACAGTTCACTAACGAGAACAGCAAGGAGGGAATCCCCGCGTTTTGGAGCGAATACCGAAGCTCTGGTCTGATGGACCAGGTTCCCGGGGAGTTCGGCATCTGCCTGCAGCCGGAGGAAAACGGATCCGCCTGGTCCTACTGCATCGGCGCTGAATCCCGCCTGTCAGCCGGCGTTCCGGCAGGCTTTGCAGAGTTGGAAGTTCCAGCGCATACTTGGGCTGTCTTTCCCTGCCGGGGCGCTATGCCCCGCGCTATCCAACAACTGTGGGACCGGATTTACAGCGAATGGCTGCCTCAGTCCGGTTACGAGCTTCTGCCTGACTGCGATATAGAATACTACACGGAGGGGGACACGGATTCCCCTGAATATGCCAGCGAAATCTGGATTCCGGTGAAGGAGAAAAAACGGTAAAAAGGGGCTGCTGATCCATGACAGACTTTGTACGCAACCATTTCCGCGCCGTGGGAACCTATACCTGCGCCGGACCATATCGGGACTACTTCCGCAGCTTGCCCGACGACCTCCGAACACTGGGCAGCCTGCTCTGCGGCCAAATTCTTCACCGGGTGACACTGCGCGACGGCAACACCTTTGCTAACGCTGATCTGCGCTACGGCGATCTCACCTTCTTCCCGTGGTACCGCATGCGCTGCGAGGACGATATCTTCCTCACCGCGCCCGCCATGACGGCAGAACTCTTCCGCCTGGACCCCCGGGGATTTGTACCGGACCGGCGGGTAGAGGACAAGCTTGTGCTCACCTGCCGTTATCTGTCGGTACTGTTCTCCGCCGTCTGCAAGGCAAAGGGAATCCCATGCCGGAGCAGGGCAGGATTCGCCCCTTATTTCGTACCCGGCAAAAGTTTGGACCACTGGATCAACCAGGTGTGGTGCGAGGAACTGCAGCGGTGGATTACCCTGGATGCAGACGGCTTTTACGACGAAAAGGCCATGGGCCTGAACCAATATGATCTGCAGGAAGGGCAGTTTGATTGGGCGGCAAGGGCCTGGCTGAACATCCGTTCTGGAAAGACGGACGGTTCCCAATATCTCTACGCCGACGGACTGGGAACCTGCTCCCTAAAAGCGGTGATCCGGTATCTGTTTTACGATTTTCACGCTTTGATGAACCAGGAAATCTCCTACCGGTTTCAGCCCTGCTATCTCGATGAAAAATTCGACTCTCTCACAGAAGCCCAATTCCGTGAACTGGACCGGCTGGCCGAGTTGTTGCTGGAACCGGATGAAAACCTGCAGAAACTCATCTCCCTGTGGGAATCCACTCCAAAGTTCCGTATTCTCAACAGCCCGTTGGTGGGTGATCGGGACAATCTCCCGCTGCTTGCGGCGGCGGAAAGAAGAAACGGAACGGTACGAGACCAGTAAAAAACCTCCGGCAGCCGAAAGAGCCTTCCCGCGAAGAAAGCGGGAAGGCTCTTTTCTATCTGTATGATTTCTCAGTCGTCTCCGTTCTCAGCCTTAGCCTCCTCGATGACCTTCTGGGCCACATTGGAGGGAGCCTCCTCATAGCGCTCAAAAGTAAAGGTGAAGCTGCCCCGGCCCTGGGTTACCTGGCGGACATAGGTGCAGAAGTCATGCATCTCTGCCATGGGCACCTCGGCCTCCACAGTCTGTTTTCCCTCTCCTGCGGGATTCATTCCCAGCACACGGCCCCGGCGTTTGTTGACCTCGCCCATAATATCGCCCATGTTGGCGTCCGGCACCGTGGCCTGCAGCAGGCCGATAGGCTCCAGCAGCACAGGATTCGCCTGGGGCATGCCCGCTTTATACGCTAAAGTGGCGGCCATCTTGAAGGACATTTCGGAGGAGTCCACCGGATGATAGGAACCGTCGTAGAGCACAGCGGAAAGCCCGACCACCGGATAGCCCGCCAACGGACCTTTCAGGATGCATTCCCGCAGGCCTTTTTCCACTGCGGGGAAGAAGCCCTTGGGCACCGAACCGCCCACCACACGTTCGCCAAATTCCAGTCCGTCGCTGTCACAGGGAGAAAACTCAATCCACACATCACCGAACTGGCCGTGGCCGCCGGTCTGCTTCTTATGCCGCCCCTGCACCTGCACCTTTTTGCGGATGGTCTCCCGATAGGGAACCTTTGGCTTTTTCAGCGTGATATCCACGCCAAACTTTGCCTTGAGCTTAGAAACGGCCACATCCAGATGCTGCTCGCCCAGTCCGCTGAGCACCATCTCATGGGTTTCGTGATTGGTGGTAAATTTCAGAGTGGGATCCTCCTCGGCGAGACGGAGCATGCCCTGGGCCACTTTATCCTCTTCCCCTTTATTCTTGGGCACAATGGCCATGGAAAGGGTGGGATTGGGGTACTCTACGCCGTCAAGCACCACCTTGTGCGCCGGGGAACAAAGAGTATCGCCTGTATTGGTGGAAGTGAGCTTCGGAATGGCGCCGATATCCCCAGCGCCGATATATTTCACATCCTCCTGCTTTTTGCCGCACATCATTACGGTTTTGCCAATGCGTTCGGTATTTCCGGTACGCATGTTAACCAGCTGGGATTCTGTGGAAATTTTTCCTGAAATAACCTTTACATAAGAGAGCTTTCCAATAAAGGGATCGGCCACGGTTTTGAAGACTATCGCCGCGGGGGAAGCCCCTTCGTTTACCTGAAGCTCCACCGGATTGCCGTCCACATCCAGACCCACTTCCCCGGCTTTTTCCTCCGCAGAGGGAGCAAGCCAGGCAAGGCCGTCCAGGAACTGCTCCATACCGCGCATGAGCATGGCGTCGCCGCAGAACACAGGGGTGATCGCACCCGATTTCACACCCTTGCTGACACCCACAATCACCTCTTCCGGGGTGAATTCTTCGCCTGCAAAATATTTTTCAAACAAGGCGTCGTCCGTCTCCGCCACAGCCTCATAGATAGCGGTGCGCAGGCCCTCAAGCCGGTCTCCCATATCGGGCATGGGAACGGGCACCGGCTTGCCGCCGGAGTAATCGTACGCCTTGTATTCCAGCAAATTGATATAGATATTGGCCTGACCGTCCTGAATAAAGGGAACCACCACCGGACAGACAGAAGGACCGAACTGGGCTTTCAAATCCTCAAATACGCGATAAAACCGGGCGCTCTCATCGCACAGGCCGTTGACAAAGAAAATCTTCGCCAAATCCCGCTTGGATGCGGCCTCAAAGGCCTTCTCCGTTCCCACGGCAATGCCGTTTTTGCCGGAGATTACAATAAGTACCGTATCCGCAGCCCGCATCGCCTCACAGAGGCCGCCCTCAAAGTCAAACAGGCCGGGCGCGTCCAGCAGGTTGATCTTCTTATTTTTCCACTCGACAGGCGCTACCGCCGCCGAGATCGACGTTCTCCTGCGAACCTCTTCAGGGTCGTAGTCGCACACGGTATTTCCGTCATCCACTTTGCCGCGCCGGTCGGAAGCTCCGGCGAGATAGAGCATCGCCTCGGCGAGTGAAGTCTTTCCCGAACCGCCGTGGCCCGCCACAGCGAGATTGATAATAGATTTTGCCTGATAGGGATTCATAACCGAATCGCTCCTTCCACAACCACAATTTTGCGGCCCTTGGCCGCTGCCGGTCATGTACTTGACTGTATAAGACAACCAAAGATCACGAGGCATGGTTCATTATATCTCATTATCTGAAGAAACGCAATGGTTTTTCCGAGAATTATATGAATATTCCGTTTCCAAAAGTTCTTTTTTAGATATAATGTACAAATATTTACAGATTTCCCTAGTGAAGCGGCTGTTTGATTTCAAGCAGAAAAGGGAATTCTGCCGGAAACCTGCGGAGAGGGATGGAATAACCGGTGTTTCCTTCCGCCGCCCGCTGCCAGGGCAGCTTTCCTTTCCGGAAACAGAAATGCCGGCCCCAATAGCCGGGACCGGCATTTTTAACCGATTTGCATTCTGTCAGTAAGGCCTGCGCAGCTTGGGCAGCAGCAGAATCACCAACAGCCAGAACAATTCGAACACGAAGAGCACGAAAGAGGTCAGCTGTTTCATGCCGCCAAAACAGCTGAGGAAAGCTACCAGCACAAATCCCAAAATCACGGCGGCATTTTGCAGGGCCACGATCAACCCCATGCTTCTCCGTTCATGCACACAGGCAGATACCACGCTCATCAGAGATTCCACCCGGCCTTTTGTGGCAACCTTGGCGTCCGCACGGGGGATGGAAGCGGACATCAGCTTCCTGCCTACCTCGCTGAGCTGGCTGCCCAGCACGCCCACCGAAGCGGCGTCCACGCCAAACAGGCGGGAGACGAGCTGGGGCGTCACATTCATATCATTGGTGCGGATCACAACGCTTACGCCGCTGTCTTCCAGCCGCTGCAGCTCGTTTTTGCGGCGGCGGTCCGCCGTATAGGTGAGCACCAACATGGCGGCCAGGGCGTTGTCCACCGCCAGGTATACCACCTGCTTATTTCCGGAAGAGTACTGAGTTTCCTCCTCCCGTGCCGGAGCCTCAATCTGGTGGTTCACCAGCAGGGCACGGTTGCCGATATAGATTCGCCTGCCGTTGACACGGCCTGTAATGCCGTGCTCGTCCTCATAGCTGATGTTTTCCACTTCGGGAAGAGCTTCCTCATTCTCGCTGATTACCTGCTCAAACACTCCGCTTAAGGGGCCGCCGGCTTCCTTCATCAGGGCGGAGGCCGCCATGATGGCCTCCTCTGCGGAAGTCCGCCCGCCAAAGGTGCGGATTCCGTTTAACACAACGGTGCCCAAGGGGAAGAGCTCCTCCGCATCCACCAGCACCGCGTTGACATTGCTCAGCTCCTCCACGCCTTCATAGCCTACCACCATGGCCCCGGCCCTGCGGGCCGTCTTGCACAGGCGGCTGATAGGCAGGTTGACGGCCAGCATATTCGCCACCGCCACGCAGGTACAGCAGGCAGCCGCCAAAGCGCTGAGCGCTGTAGGCACGCTTCTGGTGACTAGCAAACAGGCAATGCACAGCACCAGGGAAGCGATCAGCCCAATCGGCGCCAGGAACTGAGACGCCGTCTCAGCAGGATCCGGATTATAGGAGAGTTCCAGGAAACGCTTTAAAAACCCGGTTTTGCACTGATAGGCAATAAGCGGCTTTTCCGCCACGCAATCCTTGGTCATTTTCAAGGAGGTATTGTAATCGTCAAACGTACGTACGCTGTACTTCTGCTCCCGGGAGGTGACGAACCTGAAATTGCTGTGGATACGCCGCAGCATCGTCTGCTTGCCCGCCGCGTTCACAAAGAGGATGGCGGAGAGCACCACCGCGTAGAGATGGAGCTTGCCTTCGGCCAAATCAGAACTGAAGAACAGGGAGAAGACTGTCTGTACCAGCACCGCCACAGATGCCACCGCCGCCGCGCTGTCCGAATTGGCATTGAAGGAAAACAGCGCCCGGAGGCCGTTGCCGATCGTGCGGTAACAGATACCGATAGATACCCCGAGAAACACCAGGGTTACTATCAGATACACGTAGGGAGCGGATCCCAAATCCCCTACCGCGGTACTGGAAAACTTCCCGCCGAAGATTAGGTTGACAATGGTAAGCAGCACCGTACAGACACCGGTAATCAGCATGCGCAGCGTCAGTTCGCGCATATCGCCCCGCAGCTCGTGAGAAATGGATTTGGCATCTTCCGGACCGGTATAGTCGTCGATGGATTCCTCGGTCTGGACTTCCGGCACAGGCTCCGCTTCCACATGCTCTTCTTCCAGCTTTTTGTTTCTGACACGCTTGCGGGGGACCCTCTTGCTCTCCAACTCCTCCGCAGTCCTGCGCAGTTCTTCCGATTCGGAAAGCAGCGCGCTCTGAATGACGTCTGCGTTGATGATATGGGTGGGAATTCCCCTGGAGCGGTACTCGTAAATACTGGCCACCTGGGGAATTTCCCCCAGAGGACGCCCCACAATCACTGTCTCCTGGCTGGCGGCGGCCGGCTCCGCATCCGGCTGCCGTTCCGGAACTGGTTGGTCCGGAACAGGGGGAAGCTCCTCCGCCTGAGGCGTTTCCTGCTCATCCGGCAGTGCCTGCTCTGTGGGAAGCTCTTCTTCCTTCTCCACAGCAGAGCTGAGAATCTTATTGACCGATTCCTCGCTCACCGCGGGCATTTCCTTCACCCGTTGAATTTCCACCGTGTCATTGAGGACGTTCAGTTTGATCTCCATGGTTTTGTCGCCGGAAGTTTCCAGCATAGCCCGCTGGAACTCCGGAAGTTCCTCCTTGGAGGAGCCGGCCCCTTCCACGTCGATTCCATGCTGCTTTGCATAGGGATCGGCGGCAAACGCAGTGACCGGCATGGGAGCTACAATGCCCAGCTCGTCGGCGATCTGCTCTTCATCCACGCCTGCCGTCTGCACCGCTTCGGCCACACGGCGGCGGCGCTCCTTCTGCAGTTTTTGGAAATTGGCCTCTACTTCGTCGTCAATGGCCTGCTTGGAGTCGTCAAACAGCGCCTTGAAGCTGTCCTCCCCCAAAGTAAATTCCCCGGTGACAGGATCAAAGCCCTTTCGGTATTCGTCCAAAGGCTTAAGCTGTATGCCGTAATACATGTCCTCGCCTTCGTCGAAATCAGGGGCGCGCTTTTTTCTTCCAAAAAGGCCGCCCTTCTTTTTTTTCTTTTTCTTTTTTCCGTCCCCTTCCCCTGCAGGCTCCTGCATTTCCTGGGAAACTCCCGGCACAGAGACCCGGCCTGTGGCAAAGGCGTTTAAATCTTCCGCCTCCTCCGCAGGCTCTGTTCCCCCATGCTGCGGGTTTTGATCTTGCCTTTGCTGAGCAGGCTCCTGCTCAGCCTCCGGCGGTGCCTCTTGGGGAAGTTCCTCCGGCGGCTCCTCTACGGACTGCTTGGCCCGCTGACGCCTCTGTTCTTCCAAGATATCTTCCAATGAGAATTCCTGATGGTTTCCTTCTCCCATATCGGATTTCCTCCTTTACGGATTGACTGCTTTTAGTCCGCTCCTCTGGCGGGAGACCTCATAACAGAGGATTCCTGCGGCCACAGAGGCATTGAGTGAATTGATCCTGCCCTTCATGGGAAGCGAGATCACAAAATCTGACTTTTCCTTGACCAGTCTGCCGACGCCGCTGCCCTCGGAACCGATTACCAGCGCCACAGGACCGGTAAAATCAGTCTCGCACCACGGCGTTCCATCCATATCTGCGGCATAGACCCACACGCCCTTTTCTTTGAGCTCGTCCAACAGGGAGGGAAGATTCTGCACCCTTGCCACCGGCAGATGCTCCACCGCGCCCGCCGAGGCCTTCCCCACCGCATAGGTCAGCCCCACGCTGCGCCGCTTGGGTATGATCACCCCGTGGGCTCCCGCACACTCCGCCGTGCGGATCACAGCACCCAGATTGTGGGGATCCTCCAGCTCGTCGCAGACGATCAGGAAGGGCGGCTCCCCCCTGTCTGCCGCCAGTGCAAAAATGTCTTCCACCTGAGCATATTCCTTAACGGCGGCCACCGCCACTACTCCCTGGTGCACCGCGCCGCCGCAGAGCTGGTCAAGCTTCCGGGAATCCGTCTCCTTGACAGCGGCTCCCGCCGCCTTTGCCTTTGCAATCAGGGTGAGCAAGCTGCCGTTCTTTTCTCCGCGCTGCACATAGAGGCGGTCAATGGACCTGCCTGCGCGCAGCGCTTCTGAAACGGCGTTTCTTCCGGCGATCAAATCGTTGCCGCGGGAATCGGTATCGTCCCTCACGGGACTTTTGCTATCCTTCTTTTTTTCCAAAACCAGGCACGCATCCTTCTTTTATTTACAATAGCTGCAGCATCAAGCCATAATATGGTTTATTGTAGCACATCCTCGCTTAAATCTCAAATAAAAATACTGAGCTGTTCCGACCTTCTCTTACAGGCCGCGGCAGAATTCGCATCCCAAATTGGTAAAAATAAATTTTCATTCATTTTATGGAAATTTATTCCATTCTTATTTTCCCCAAACCTCGGGTTTTCCACCGGTTTACATAAGACAGATTCCTTTTGAACCCTCCGCTGTTGAAAACTCGGTTGAAAATGTTAAAAACTCCTTGTCCCACGCGCCTTTCCGATTTCCACAATTATAACAGCCCGTTTTTCTTATGTAAACGCCAGCTTCCTATTTTCCCCAAAAGCATTATCAGCGAAAAAACAGATGTTCTCCCTACAAGCCCATCTCTTGTGACTTTTTCAAACAGTCCAGCCAGATTTTGTGGTCGTCTTGTCAAGCATAAATCTTTCACATTTCTTTCTCCACAGAAATTTAACATTCATTTCTCCCGGCTGAAACATGCCTGCATAAAAGGTTTCATAAAATTGAAAAACACTGTCCTTTTTGCCGGTTTTGTGATATACTAGGCTCAAATCATAACTTTTCCACGGCTTCCACAGGGTTTTCCACACGTGAAACACCTGTGGGTCCGCCCTTTTTCTAAAATGCATATTTATACGCGATATGCATTTCGAATACAATTTGGAGGACTTGACATGCGCGAAGATTTGTGTTCTATCCCGATTCACGATGTTTTTCTGCCGAAAGACGGCTGTCCCTTCTGCAGGATGCGGGATATGCTTGAAGATCGGATGGCCACCTATATCACAGGGGCCGCCATGATGGAGCCGGACGTTCGGGTAGAGACAAACCGGCTTGGTTTCTGCGAAGAGCATTTCAACCAAATTTTGGCCCGGGGCAGCAGGCTTTCAGTAGCCTTAATTTTGGAAAGCCTGTTGGACAAGGTGCGGGAGGAGGCCTTTCCGCAGGGCAGGACGCCGGCGAAAAAGCTGCTGGCGGGCCTGCACAGCAGGGAAAAGAGCTGTTTTGTCTGCGACAGCCTGGAAAAAAATATCGGCCACCTGCTGGAGAGCATGCTGAAGCTCTGGCAAAACGACGAAGATTTCAGGCAGCTCTATGCTCAGCAGGAATATATTTGTATGCCTCACTACACCATGGTTCTGGAAGCTGCCCAAAAACTCCCCAAAAAAAATTACAATCCCTTTGAGGCGGAAACTTCAAGGTTGGCAAAGGCATACCTTGATACGCTCTGCCACGATGTAACCCATTTCTGCCGCATGTTCGACTACCGCAATGCGGGCGGGGACTGGGGTAATTCCAGGGACGCCATCGAACGCTCCATCCGCTATCTCACCTCCCGTGAACCGGAAGACCGCCAAAAGGCGGATGAAAAAAACCGATGAGAGAGCGGGTGGTGCTCCCTCGCTGCTTCGACCTGCGCCAGACCCTGGACTGCGGCCAGGCATTCCGTTGGCGGGAGCTTTCTCATGAAGAAGATGCTTGTATGTGGGAAGGAGCTGCCTTCGGCCGGGCTTTGAAACTGCGCCAGACTAAGGATTCTATCCTTCTTTTTTGTTCAGAGGAGGAATTTGAAGCCGTCTGGCGCGGTTATTTCGACCTGGATGCCGATTATGAGGAAAAAAGGCGGCGGCTTTCAGCGATAAGTCCCATCCTTGCAGAAGCTTCCTCCTACGCCCCAGGTATCCGGATCCTGCGGCAGGACTCCTGGGAGGCTCTGTGTTCCTTCCTTATCTCCCAAAATAACAATATTCCCCGGATCAAGGGAATTATTGAACGGTTCTGCCAGGCGTTCGGCAGCCCGATTCCGGGTTCCTCCTTTTTTTCCTTTCCGACGCCGGAGGCTTTGGCCTCCCGTTGCCTGGAAGACCTAGCCCCCTTGAGAGCAGGTTTCCGGGCAAAGTACCTTCTGGACGCTGCCAAAAAGGTGGCGGGCGGGGAGATCTCTCTGGAAGAGATCTCCCGGGAATCCGCCGGCTTCGGACGGATCGAGCTGCAAAAAATTCTGGGAGTCGGCCCCAAGGTTGCGGAATGTACGCTCCTCTACGGATATCACAAAACGGATTGCTTTCCCATGGACGTCTGGATGAAGCGGGCAATGGCAATATTGCTTCCGGATTATTCCGCCGAGGATTTCGGGGAAGATGCAGGCCTGGCCCAGCAGTATCTGTTTCACTACAGCCGTATGCACCCGGAGCTCTTTCAGGCCTGTTCTGAAGCAGGCTGAGCCAGCGTGCTTATCCCTTCTTGTTACACCGGTTCTACAGAACAGACCCGAGAAAGAAAGCAGGTGTCTTTATGAAAAAGCTGATCGGCCATGTGAGAGCTGCCGTCGAAAAATATCAGATGATCGAGGAGGGGGACCGCATCGCTGTGGGCGTTTCAGGAGGGAAGGATTCCCTCTTTCTTCTCTGTGCCCTGGCGGATCTTTCCCGCTATTACCCCAAGCGCTTCACGATAACAGCCATCACGGCGGATCCCTGTTTTGGAGGTAAAGCGACCGATTTTTCCGCAGTTTCCTCTCTCTGCGATTCCCTGTCTGTACCTTATATTATTAGAAAGACAAATTTGGGTTCTCTTATTTTCGAAGAACGGAAAGAACAAAATCCCTGCAGCCTCTGTGCCCGCATGCGCAGGGGAATCCTGCACAATCTCTGTGTGGAAGAGGGATTGAACAAACTGGCTCTGGGTCATCATTACGACGATGCCGTTCAAACCTTCCTGATGAATCTGTTCTACGGCGGGAAGCTTGGTTGTTTCTCCCCTAAAAGCTATCTTTCCAGAAAAAACATCACGCTGATTCGTCCCCTTCTGTTTTGTGAAGAGAGAGAAATCCGCAACGCTTCCCTGAGGATGGAGCTCCCCATAGTAAAGAGCAACTGCCCGGCTGACGGCGTCACCGCCCGCAGGGATACGGCTGAGTTGATCCAAGCACTGGAATTGAAATTCCCAGACTTGAAAGCAAAGGTGTTGGGCGCTTTACAGCGTGCAGGACTGGACAGCTGGTAGTGTGCTTACCACCGATTCGGGAAGCGCCAGCTTTTTGACAGGCGTTTTCCGGTCATAAAATGACAAATCTTCCCCACTAGATTCTGACCTAAAACTCATTCCTATCCAATATTTTGTGTTTTTATCTGTTTTTTACTTAATTTTAAAAAAATGCTTGCATTTTGGAATTCTCAGTGGTAAAATGTAAAAGCCGTCGAGAGAGGCGGCAACGCAGTTGGTGTTGATTACGACGAGGGTCCACCCGTTCCCATCCCGAACACGGAAGTTAAGCTCGCTCGTGCCGAAGATACTTGGCTGGTAACGGCCCGGGAAAATAGGTTTTCGCCAACACTTTAAAACAGCGGTCCATATGGACTGCTGTTTTTTTGTTGAAAGACTGCCGCTTACCTGCAGCATTACCCCTTGCCCACCTTACTATTCCGTGAATTGTTGTCTGATTTCATAGGTTGAGAAATTTTTTTCAAAAAGGGGTTGCAATTTGAAAAGCGATGTGGTATTATATTAAAGCTGACTCGTGAGCCAGTAAATAGTTGGTGTTGATTACGACGAGGGTCCACCCGTTCCCATCCCGAACACGGAAGTTAAGCTCGCTCGTGCCGAAGATACTTGGCTGGTAACGGCCCGGGAAAATAGGTTTTCGCCAACACTTTAAAACAGCAGTCCATATGGACTGCTGTTTTTTATTTATTTTCGCACACCGAATCCCCGTCTTTTATCACACAGAAAACGTATGCTTTTGAACCGCTTCGCCAGACGATTTCTTTTTACCAATTTTTCACGAAACAACTGGCTTTTCCTCCTTTCTTTTTTCCTTTTTTTTGGAGGATTTTCCTTGACTTGAATGCTCTGATGCCTTAAACTAATTACATTAGCGAATTCTGTAAACTAATTTTGTCTGTAATGGGAGGATCGATATGAAAAAGGGCAGATTTGGAATTGTATTTTCTTTTTATGCCATCCTTGCGTTTATCCTGGTCATTCTGAAAATGCCACTTTTGGGTGCGCTGCTTTTCGGATTTGTCACACTGGCAGAACGGGATGAATGGTTGGGTCGCCAGACTCTGCAGGCATTTTTAATGTCTGCTGTAGTGGTATTCCTTGGCAAGCTTTTTTCCTGGATTAACTCCCTGATACCGGGTTATTTCTTCTTTTCCGGCGCGCTGAACGTCATCACTTCTTTGCTGTCCGTCCTCGTGTACGCAGCCGCTATTGTGTTCAGCATTTTGGCAATTCTCCGTGTGATGAAGGAAGAAGAGGCCAATGTGCCTCTCTTTGCAGAAATCGCTTATAAGGCCTATGGGAAAACAAAACCCCGGCCTGTACCGCCCATTCCCGGATCCTATCCTCCCCCTTATGGTCAGCAGAATCCCCAGGGAGGGCCTGGTGGTATACCTCCTCAGCAGGGCAGTTACCCTCCGCCTCCCTACGGTATGCCGCAGCAACAGCCTTGGGCCGGCCAGCAGCCTCCTGTCCCGCCGGTTTCTCCCACACCGCCTGGGAACAACGGCGGCCAACAGCAATAACCAGCTTTAAAAGGGCTCTGGACTCTGAAGAGTTTGCGGGCCTTTTCTTCACGGTGCGGCTTCCTGTCTTTTGGGAAACCGTTCCCTTTTTGCCAGGACATTCTTTGAGGAGGATAACCCCGTGGTTTTTTCATCTTTAGTATTTCTCTGCGTGTTTTTTCCACTTCAGATGATTATCTATACCTTTGCAAAGGGAATTGAAGCCAAAAACACGGTGCTCATCCTTTTTTCCGTTGTCTTCTACGCCTGGGGCGAACCCTTCTTCATCCTTCTGCTTTTAACCATGGCTTTTGCGGACTGGTTGATTTCTCAGTTTATCTACCGTTATCGGGGCACTCGAAAAAGTAAGGCTTTTTTGATTCTGGGCTGCGTTGTGGATCTGGGCCTGCTTTCTTTCTTCAAGTATGGTGTGTTTTTCACAGCCAATCTGCAGAAGCTGACAGGATTTCCTGAGGTGATTCCTCAGATCGCTCTGCCAATCGGCATTTCCTTCTATACCTTCCAGCTGCTCTCCTATATGGTGGATGTATACCGGCAGGAAGTTCCCGCACAAAAGCAGTTCAGAAAACTGTTCCTCTATGTCTCCCTGTTTCATCAGTGCATTGCCGGACCCATTGTCCGGTACAAGGACGTATCTGAACAAATTCTTTCCCGTCATGTCTCTCAGGAGGACATGCGCAATGGAATTAACCGCTTTGCCTCCGGCCTCGCTAAAAAGGTACTGCTGGCAAACGTCTGCGGAAAGCTTGCAACTCTCACGATTATGGACGGTCTGGTGGAAAACCAGGTGAAAAACATGCAGGTTTTGAGCACCGCTCCGGCGCTCAGCCTCTGGATCGGTTGTTTTGCCTATATGCTGCAGATTTATCTGGATTTCTCCGCCTATTCAGATATGGCCATCGGAATGGGCCTGATGGTGGGCTTCCGGTACAAGGAAAACTTCAACTACCCCTATCTGGCGCGCTCTGTTACGGATTTCTGGCGCAGATGGCATATGTCCCTTTCCAGCTTTTTCCGGGACTATGTCTATATCCCCCTGGGTGGAAACCGGAAGGGAAAAGCCCGAACCGCATTGAACCTGTTTTTAGTTTGGCTACTCACCGGTATGTGGCACGGCGCAGACTGGAATTTTATCTGCTGGGGACTATTCTACTTCTTCTTTCTTGCTTTGGAAAAATTTATTATCCCCGGTTTACAGAGGCTCCCCGCCTTCTTTGCTCATCTGTATACCTTAGTAGTGGTTTTCTTCGGTTGGATTCTCTTCTATTTCCGGGACTTTACGCAGGCCTGGACTGTGGTGAAAGGACTTTTTGGACTAAACGGCAACCCCTTTCTCAATTTCGAAAGTAAAAATATCCTGCTTAACTACCTGTTTTTCCTGATTGTTGCTGTTGTGGCCTGTACCCCTCTGGCCCGGGGCCTCTATCACCGCGTATGTTCTTCTACCGGAGCAGTTTCCATCACAGTGGGTACCGTCTTGGAATGGATTCTCCCCGTCGCAGCCCTATTGCTCTCCATCAGCTTCTTGGTGGGAGACGCTTATAATCCCTTTCTTTACCTGCAATTCTAAAAACCGCGCCAACAACGCGAGGAAAATTTTTCACCACCCCTGCTTTTAATCGCCGCCAATGGTCGGGCATAAAACCCGCGATATCAAGAGAGCTGCCGGCGCGAAGGAAAGTTTTTCGCCAGCCTTTTTTCAAAAAGGCTGAAAGGAGGAATTTGATGAAGCACGCAAAGCAATTTGAACGGGGTTCCAAAGTGAAGGCTACTCTTTTTTTCAGTGTGATGATTCTTGCCATGATCGTTTCGCTGATTCTTCCTCTTCGCCCCACCTTTTCCCCTGTGGAAAAGCGTGAGCTGACAAAGTTTCCTAAATTGTCTATGAATCCCGTTACCAGCGGAGAATTTTATGGAGATAACACCTTGCTCAACGGTAAATACTTCCGCGGCATTGACGATTGGTTTGCAGATACCTTTCCCTTTCGGGAACAGTTTTTAGCTCTCAATAACACCATACGGAAAGCCTATGGTATCAAAACCACAGAAATACATGGCACTGTCGGCCCGGCAGACGATATCCCCGACACCTTCTTCAGCGGGGAATGACTTGTGTTGGTAGAAGTCCTCATGAGAGGCTGCATTTGATAGAGAATGGAAAAGAAACGAGGTTATGACTATGGAAAGAGATTACGTTCCGCGCAGAGCATCCTCTGCAGCGCCGGTGAGACGGCACCCCCCGCAGCGGGGAGGCAGGAACAGCAGAAATAACAGGAGAAAAAATGGACCTCCCCCTATTTTTCTCATCGCGTTGGGCCTGCTGCTTGTGGTGCTTATTGTGGTACTCGTTATAGTCTTCACAGGCGGAAATAAAGGAAAGAAGGAGCCTTCCGGCAACAGCGCTTCCTCTTCGGCTTCCCAGATTTCTGGCAGTACCGGGTCTGAACTGTCCAACCCGGCCTCCCAGGTTTCTGCCGCCTCTACACCGGAGCCCACGCCGCCTAAAGAAAAGGATGTTTCAGGCCTAGAGGTGGAAAAGCTGGACTCCATGCTCCGTGTGGGAGACAGCGGCTATGAGTATTACAGCTTTGTGGAAGAAACCGCCAACCAATATACCACAATGGTTGCCAAAGCCGGTGCAGAGCTAAAGGGCTCAGCCACCCTTTATGATATGGTA
>ENA-OUPA01000168-OUPA01000168.1-human-gut-metagenome-genome-assembly--contig:-NODE-168-length-51081-cov-8.18969_pt1 | contig 51081 bp, 47 predicted proteins | sample MGYA00237939_ERZ548770 | MGnify/ENA primary metagenome ERZ548770 (study PRJEB26490, sample SAMN05356877) | human gut metagenome | biome: terrestrial biome; feature: human-associated habitat; material...
TTCCTGGTCTGGGCCAAAAAGAACCTCAGCGATGAGGCTTTGCAAAGACGCCTGGAATCGGAGGCTGCGTTGAAATCCACTTGACCTGCCTGAAATTGGAAAACCCCAAAGCTGAAAACGGCCGCAAAGGCCGCTCCAAGCTTTGGGGTTTTTACTTTGCATTGGAAAAGACACACGCCTATTCCCGTCGGTTCAGATGCCGAAGAGCTCTTCCGCCTGCTGCATACGCACCCGGACCGGCACGCCAAAGGGACAGCGTTCCTCACAGGCGCCGCACTGAATGCAGTCGGAGCCATGAACCTTCAGCGCACGGTAATGCTCTGCAGCTGTAGCAGGGCCGCTCTCATTCTGCACCAGGTCCAGGTATTTGTTCACCTGCGCCACGTCAATCTCCACCGGACAGGGCAGACAGTGGTTGCAGTACATGCATTTCCCCCGTAGGGAGTATTTGGGTGTGGACGCCAGAATGGCAGAATAATCCCGCTCCTCCGGCGAAGCCTGTTCATAGGCCGCAGCCTTTGCCACCTCTTCGGGTGTTCTGCACCCCACCAGCACACTGGCAACAGCAGGCCGGGTCAGCGCGTAGTGAATGCACTGCACCGGACTAAGTGCCACCCCAAAGGGGGAGGATTCTTCCTTCAGCAGCGCGCCGGCGCCAAAGCCTTTCATAACGGTAATCCCTACCTGCTGCGCTTCGCAGGCACGGTAAAGGGCGGCCCTTGCGGGATCAGTTCCGGAAAGCGAATCGTCCAGATAGGTTTCCCCGCGGAAAAGCCCGTCGATATCCACTGTTTCCGGCAGCAGGTCATAGGCCGGATTCACGCTGAACAGCAGGGCGTCCAGCAGCCCGGTCTCCACGGCCCTGCGGGCAATGTAGGGATTGTGAGAACTCATCCCAAGCGCCCTGATTTTCCCAGAGGCTTTCAGCTCCAGTGCGTAATCAATTACGGCGCTGTCGAACACACTGGCGTAGTCCTCCTCCGTATCCACAAAATGGAGCATCCCCAAATCGACGGTATCCGTTTCAAGCCGGGTGAGAAAATCCTCAAAGAACAACCGGCACTGTTCCAAATCCCGGGTGCGGCAGTACTGGCCGTTCAGCCAAGCTGCGCCGATGTGGCCCTGAAGCAAGACCTCGTCTCTTCTGCCCCTCAGGGCTTTCCCCAAATCAGAGCGCACCTGGGGTTCCGACATAAATACGTCGAAAATATTGATTCCCGCATCCAGGGCAGCGTCAACTACCGCCTTAATCTGCCCGTACTCCATTCCCTGCAGGTGCTCGCAGCCCAGGCCTACCTCGCTGACCAGCAGGCCGCTTTTTCCTAAAGGACGTCTGTTCATACCACATCTCCCCTTTCTTATCGACAGTATACCCGCTTTTCCGCAATGCTGTCAAGTACAGGCATGGTTTCCGGTGCTTCTCTTCGATTTCCCCTGACGGGTCCAACGGCCTTCCGTGCCTACAGCCGCAAGCCCTCGTAGTTTTCCTCCAGGACAGCACAGGATTCCGTAAACTTCTGCTGTTCTTCCTCCGTCAGCGTCAGTTCCAACACCCTATCCACTCCGTTTCGGTTGACGATGCAGGGCACGCCGATATACACGTCCTTCTGACCATATTCCCCCCGCAGCCTGGCCGACACGGTGAGAACACTGTTTTCATTGGATAGCACCGCCCGCACAATTCGCACCAGCGACATGCCGATTCCATAATAGGTGGCCTTTTTTGCCTCGATGATTTTCTGAGCTGCATCCCGCACCTCAATGCTGATTTTCTGCATCTCTTCCAGACAGAATTTCCCGTCCGACTGTTCGCAGATATCGATGACGGATTTGGTGGCCAGCATAGCCTGGCTCCACGGGACAAATTCACTGTCGCCGTGCTCGCCGATCACATAGGCGTGCATGTTGCGGGGGTCTACGGAAAAATAGTCTCCCAGCAGGTAACGCAGCCTTGCGGTGTCCAGGGTGGTGCCCGTGCCAAACACCCGGCTGGCATTGAAGCCGGAGAGCTCGTAGGTCACGCGGGTCATAATGTCCACAGGGTTGGTGGCCACCAGAAAAATACCGCTGAAGCCGGAACGGGTGATGGGAGAGATGATGGACTGAAACACTGCCGTATTTCTCTGCAGCAGCTCCAGCCGGGATTCTCCGGGTTTCTGGCTCACTCCGGCGCAGATCACCACCAAGTCTGCATCGGAGCAGTCACTGTAGTCGCCGGCATAAATCCTCATGCTGGAACTGGCAAAAGCAACACCGTGGTTCAGATCCATCGCCTCTCCCTCCGCACGCTTTTTGTCGATGTCCACCAGCACCAGTTCATCACAGACCGCCTGATTGAGCGCTGAGTAGGCAAAGCTCATGCCGACCATCCCATGGCCCGGCAGCCTTTTTTCTATTGTGCGTCGTTTGACCGCCGCTATGAAAAACAGCGGTCTGCTCTTTGCAGATTCTCTGAACAGGCAACGAGCCTTGTTTGTAAATCAATAAAATAATAAGAATATTTACTGTTTTTATCATACCAGAATCCGTTGGAAAAATCAAGAAAAAGACTTCTGAAAACTTGGGAGACAGGCCCACAAACCGACAAGTTCGTCCGCCGCACGCCTCTATAATTTGATTCAGGACGCAAAAGATAAATATGGAAACCGGAGGGATGCCCTTGACCATTTATGCGGATATCCTTGTGCTCAATAATCTCTACATAGATTTTTTCCTGCTGTGGTGCGTCAAAAAGTTTCTGCACCTGCATCCGGGTAAAGGAAGACTTGTACTGGGCGCCCTGGCCGGGGCCCTTTCCGCTCTGCTGGTTCTGCTGCCCGTCTCCAGGTTGATTCTGCTTTTGTTTGGCGCATTGTCCGCGCTGGCAGCCACCGCAGCTGCCTTTGCTCCCCTGAAGCCCTTTCTTTTCTGGAAGGCCGCGCTTGCCTTTTGGGTCTTCTCCTTCCTGCTTGCAGGCTTTCTGCTTTTCCTGCTCACCTATCTCCCCACAAGCGGTCTTGCCGTGCTGGGCAACGCCGTCTATTTCGACTTTTCCCCGCTCTTTCTTCTCTGCGCCACTTGTGCCGCTTACCTGGTCTTTTCCCTGCTGCAAAAACTGTTCCCAAAATCAGCTCCCGCCCGTTACTGCCGCATTTGTGTGGAGAATCAGGGGCGTACAGCCGTGGTTCTCTGTAAAGCCGACACCGGCTGCTCTCTGCATGAACCCTTTTCCGGACTGCCGGTACTGGTGGCCGAAGCAGGACTTCTGAAGCCTGTTGCACCCCTCTCCGTCCTTTCCTACCTGGAAAGCAGCTCTGCAGATGGAAAGCTGAGGCTGGTACCCTTTGAGTCTATGGGCGGCAGCGGACTTCTCCCGGCCTTCCGGCCGGACCGCGTCTATCTGCAGCGCAGCGGAGAATCCCTGGAATGCTATGTGGCCCTGTGTCCCAGAAAGCTTTCTGCAGGTCAGTTCAATGGCTTATATAATCCCGACCTATTCCCCGAAACTATTTCCTTTGAACCGAATGGAGGCATCTTATGATTACGGAATTTCTCTCGGTGCTCGCCTTTTGGGGCCAGACTCTGGTCCGGCGTTTCTTTCCGCTGACAGGTGCGGAGGAATGCCACTACATCAACGGTCCGGAAACCCTTCCTCCCCCCCTCACCAAAGAGGAGGAAGCCAGAGTGATGGACAATATCCGCAGCGGAGCGCCCGGCGCCCGGGAGCCCCTCATCACCCACAACCTGCGGCTTGTGGTCTATATTGCCAAAAAATTCGAAAGTCCCGGCGCAGGTGTGGAGGACCTGATCTCCATCGGCACCATCGGGTTGATCAAGGCAGTGAACACCTTCAGCCTGGAACGCAACATCAAACTGGCCACATACGCCTCCCGGTGCATTGAAAACGAGATTCTCATGTACCTGCGTAAAAGTTCCCAGCTGCGCAACGAGATTTCCATCGACGATCCCCTGAATGTAGACTGGGACGGCAACGAGCTGCTGCTCTCCGACTTATTGGGAAGCGACCCCGACGCCGTCAACCGGGATATCGAGCAGGAAGCGGAAAAGGATATGCTCTTAAATGCCGTGGGAAAGCTGTCTCCGCGGGAAAAAAAGATCATGAAGCTGCGCTTCGGCCTGGAATCCACCAAAGAGCACACCCAAAAGGAAGTGGCAGACGAGCTGGGTATCTCCCAATCCTACATTTCCCGCCTGGAAAAACGCATTATCCACCGCCTGAAAAAAGATCTGGAAAAAGCCGGTTAAGAGACGGCTCCCTGAAAGCCACAGATACAGAAGAAGGCCTCGGAACCTGACGATAAAGGTTCCGAGGCCTTCTTCAATTCAGGGCGCCGCCGCATCAGACTGCGCAGCTTCTTCCCTGTGGGGGCAAAGTTCAGGCTTTTCTCTTTCTTCTTTTGAAGTAAGCCTTAAAGATAGGCTGAGGTCTTTCTTCCGCCTCCACATCGCTCCGCAGGAAGAACGTGGGCTGCAGGCCATACTGCATAAACACGTGAGACGGTTCCTTGCGGAGCATCGGGAACTCACTGTTCCTGATTGTGACAGGCTGCTCTACAAAGTCATACATCAAAATCCTTCCTTTCCTCGCAAAGCAAATGCTTTGGGTTAAAACATTTTATGTGTTTTGAGGAACAACCGTTCCCCTTTCTTCAGAATTATTCTACCACATACCCAGTATTTTTTCAACATATATATGCACTTTTAATAAAATATTTTTCTTTCCATGCATTATTCATTTTAAGGTGCATTCCTGCAAAATTCTCAGGGAATTCTGCGGCTTCCTGCAGAATTCCCCATTGAAAATTGCAGATACTGCATTCCGTAAAAGCTTTAAATAAATAAAGTCTTTTCCTGATCAGCTGAATTGGGCCGGGGAACTGCCAGATTGACAATTGACAAACCCAGCTTTTCTGCATATTTCACCGTGTAAGCAGTGCCGCCCCTTTCTCTGTTGAGATAGCAAATGCAGCTGCCGCTTTCCTCTACAAGTTTTCTGTTCCGCCGGAACATACAGTCCGGCGTATAGACTTCCGACACATAGATCACCTCATCGGCTTCCTGCACCATTTCCCTGTAAGCCTGCTTTTCTCTGGCGTTCCACCGGTCAGCCTGCTCGGGGCATGGAAGAACAAGAACCAGTTCCAATGCATAACGCTCTTCCCGAAGCCAAAGCACCTCCTGTGCAGCCAGCATGTCAAAGCCCCTTGCCCCTCCTGCCAGAAAACGTCCTACCCCTGCTTCTGCCAGGTTTGATATCTCCCTGCGCAGAGCAGCACGCAGCGCAGGCAGCTCTCCGGCGGGAAGTATGCGGTGCCCTGTAAAACAGCAGCTTTCTTTTGAACCCATCCCAATTCCCCTCTCTATCCGCTCAGACCGGTTAGGCAAGCTTCGCTCACAGGCCCTTACGCCCAGCATAGCACCAGAACGAATCTCTGTCAAATTCAATTCCGGCAGACGACTTCATTTCTTATGAAATGCCATGACATACTAAAATTTGGAAAAAAATACCTCTAGTATAGGAAGACCGTTGAGTTTTGTCCGTTTATCAGTTAAAATAAATGGGCAATAAAACAAAATAGAGTATTGCTGCCCAAGATGCCCTGTATGGAAACGGCAGGGTCCTGGCGGAGGGAGATGGTTCAATGGATTATCGGAAGAAAAGAAGCAAGTCTATAGAGATCGGCATGGCTTTGGTCTGCCTTGTGGCAGTCCTCCTGTCAATTTTTAGCATTTATTCCACCTACCAAGTGAAAACTATCACTCTGATGATCTACGATCATCCCTATACCGTCTCTAATGAGGCTCGCGCCATGTACACACGGCTGCTGGACATGCGGAGCTTTCTGTTAGGCCTCATCGCCGAGCCCACCCATGAGGTGGAAAAGATCCAGCAGATGCTCGACGAGCGGTATTCCTTGCATTTTGACTCCATCAACACCATCGCACAACGATACCTGGGGCCGGAAGAGGACACACAGGAGCTGCTGGCCGCCATGGAGGATCTGAAAAAAACGCAGGATGAGGCGCTTCCTGTCATCCTTCCCATGGAAAGCAGCGGAACGGCCGCTTATGTGGAAAAATATCTGTACCCAAAATATGACGCCGTGAACAGCATCCTACTCAGGATTCTTGACTTTGCCGACAACAAGATTCAGGGACTGGAGCAGCGCTCCTCTGCTGCCTCCACCAACGCTATCGTTTCTGCCGTTTTGCTTACCGTCTTCCTGCCTGCCTACTTCCTGTTCGTCTTTTGGCAGGAACGGAAGAGCATTCGGGAAATCCGTTACCGGGAGCGGCTGTTCGATGTCCTCTCCACCAACGTAGACGAGGTCTTTCTGATTTACAATCAGGAAATGGGGGCGATGGAATATGTCAGCGCCAACAGCAAACGGGTGTTGGATGTGGAAGAGGATGGGTTTATCTATGACACGGAGCTTCTGCTGGACCGGGTGGACCCGGAGGACCGGGCAGCCTTCGCGGATTTTCTTAAGCCTGCAGGTACAGATGCACGTAAGAGTGAAAAGCTGAGACTGCGCTTTCCCTCAGGCGAAACCCGCTGGATCCTGGTGCAGAGCTTTCCTGAAATTGTCAATCACAAAGTTGTCCGCTATATCATCTCCATCTCCGACCAGACCGAGGACATCCGCAGGGAGCAGGTGCTCAAGGACGCGCTTCTCAACGCTGAGAACGCCAACGCTGCCAAACAGAATTTTCTCTCCCGCATGAGTCATGAAATCCGGACCCCCATGAATGCCATCATTGGCATGACCACCATTGCGGCCGCCTACATAGAGGACCGGAAACGGGTGGAAAGCTGCCTGGAGAAGATCGGCTATTCCTCCAAGCATCTGATGACCCTGATCAACGATGTGCTGGACATGTCGAAAATCGACGAGGGCAAGATGAGCATTTCCCATGAAGCCTTTGATCTGTCAAGCGTTGCGGAATCCATTACCTCCATCATCTATCCACAGGCATTGGAAAAAGGCCTTTCTTTTTCCATGCCCCTGATAGACCTTACAGATACCGTTCTTTCCGGCGACTCTCTGCGGTTGAATCAGATACTGCTCAACCTGCTTTCCAACGCCCTCAAATTTACTCCAGCCGGCGGCTCTGTGAAACTGGAAATCAGGCAGATCCAAAAGAGAAACGGCCGTGTCCGGCTTCGTTTTACCGTCAGTGATACCGGCATTGGAATGGGCAGAGAATTCCTAGAAAAACTGTTTCAGCCCTTTGAACAGGAAGCCCCTTCTGTAGGGCAGAAGCTGGGCGGCACAGGGCTCGGCATGTCGATCACCAAAAATTTGGTAACCCTGATGGGCGGAACCATCTCAGTTAAGAGCGAGCCTCATAAGGGCAGCGTGTTCACCGTAGAACTGGACTTTGACATCGCAGAAACGGCGGAGCAAGGCTCCACGCATGACCGGCAGGCATTGGAGGCGCTGAAGGTTTTGGTGGCCGACGATGACCGGGACTGCTGCATTCACACGTCTCTGCTTCTGGAAAACCTAGGCATCCTGTCCCACTGGGTGCTGACTGGCTCGGAATGTGTGGAGAAGGTTCTGGCTGCCCATAAGACAGGCGAAGAGTACGATGTATGCCTCATCGATTGGAAGATGCCTGATATCGACGGCATCGAGGTAACCCGCAGGGTCCGGGAATTTGTCGGGCCGGATACCACCATTATCATCATCACGGCATATGATTGGAGCTCCATCGAAGAGGATGCGCGGAAGGCCGGAGCCAACGCTTTCCTCTCTAAACCCATCTTTGCCTCCACCCTTTATAACACTCTTCTTTCCATCACCGGCATTGAAAAGGCGGTTCGGGCGTGCGATCCTGGTTTGGCTCGTCCCGTCCTGGCTGGACGCAGGGCTCTGCTGGCAGAGGATAATGAGCTCAACCGGGAAATCGCCGTGGAGCTTTTAAGCATGACAGGCATGGAGGTGGACTGCGCGGGCGACGGGCGGGAAGCGGTACAGATGTTTGCCGAAAAAGGAGACTGCTACGACCTGATTCTGATGGACGTGCAGATGCCGGTGATGGACGGCTATGAAGCCACCCGCGTGATCCGTGCCTCCGGGCATCCTCGAGCCGGCTCGATTCCCATTTTGGCCATGACCGCCGATGCCTTCCATGAGGACGTGGTCAAAGCAAGAGAGGCGGGAATGAACGGGCACCTGGCAAAGCCCATTGACCCGGACCGGCTGTACCAGGCCATTGAAAGCTTCCTCAGGAAAATGTAACGCCGTCCCTCGAATCCCTGGTTTCCACCGTCCCCCCGGGGCAGCAACCTTTTGCTGTCCCGGGAATTTTTCTTTTATCCGTATGTGGAAACTTACCTTTCGGCAAGAGCCTGAAAGGCACAAAAAAAGGGGCTGCCTGCAGGCAGTCCCTTTCACAAAAACTGTATTTCAGCCTTCCGTTCTTACTTCGTTCCCTCATAAACCGCCACAGCGCAGGCTACAGTGGCGCCAACCATGGGGTTGTTGCCCATGCCGATAAGGCCCATCATCTCTACGTGGGCAGGCACGGAGGAGGAGCCAGCGAACTGGGCGTCGCCGTGCATACGCCCCATGGAGTCGGTCAGCCCGTAGGAAGCGGGGCCCGCCGCCATGTTGTCGGGGTGCAGGGTACGGCCCGTGCCGCCGCCGGAAGCCACGGAGAAATATTTCTTGCCGTTCTCGTTGGCCCACTTTTTATAGGTGCCGGCAACCAGATGCTGGAAACGGGTGGGGTTGGTGGAGTTGCCGGTGATAGAAACATCCACGCCCTCAGCCTTCATGATGGCCACGCCCTCGAGCACGTCGTTAGCGCCGTAGCACTTGACTGCAGCGCGCTCTCCTTCGGAGAAGGGCTTCGTCTCGAGCACATTCAGCTCACCGGTATAGAAATCATAGTCTGTCTTCACATAGGTGAAACCGTTGATTCTGGAAATGATGTAAGCTGCGTCCTTGCCCAAACCGTTGAGAATGATGCGCAGGGGCTCTTTGCGGGCGCGGTTGGCTGTTTTGGCAATGCCGATAGCGCCTTCTGCGGCGGCAAAGGATTCGTGGCCTGCCAGGAAGGCAAAGCACTTGGTCTCATCCCTGAGCAGCATAGCGCCCAGATTGCCGTGGCCCAGACCGACGTTTCTCTGCTCGGCTACGGAGCCGGGGATGCAGAACGCTTCCAAACCGATACCGATGGCCTCGGCGGCGTCGGCAGCTGTTTTGGTGCCTTTCTTGATCGCGACAGCGCAGCCCAGAGTGTAGGCCCAGCCGGCGTTTTCAAAAGCGATGGGCTGTACGCCCTTGACGATTTCATAGGGATCAAAGCCCTTGCTCTTGCAGAGCTCTCTTGCTTCCTCGAGGCTGCCCAGGCCATACTCGGCGAGGCACTTCTCGATTTTGGGCATTCTTCTTTCCTTGCCTTCAAACATGACGTCATTAGCCATTTAGTTGTCCTCCTAATCTATGGTTGGTCAGCAATTATTCTTCTCTGGGGTCGATGTACTTGGCAGCACCGTCGAAGCGGCCATACTGGCCTATGTTGTTCTTGAAGGCCTCGTCCGGAGAAACGCCGTGACGGATGTCTTCCAGCATCTTGCCCACCTTGACGAACTGGTAGCCAATGACCTCGCCCTCTTCGTCCAGAGCCATTTTCAGCACATAACCCTCTGCCATCTCCATATAGCGGACGCCCTTGGCGCCTGTGGAGAACATGGTGCCCACCTGAGAACGCAGGCCCTTGCCCAAATCTTCCAGGCCGGCGCCGATAGGCAGGCCGTCCTCGGAGAAGGCGGTCTGGCTGCGGCCATAGGCCAGCTGCTTGAAGATCTCACGCATGGCAACGTTGATGGCGTCGCACACCAGGTCGGTATTCAGGCACTCAAGCAGAGTCTTGCCGGGAAGGATTTCTGCAGCCATAGCCGCGGAGTGTGTCATACCGGAGCAGCCGATGGTTTCTACCAGAGCCTCCTGCACGATGCCCTCTTTTACGTTCAGCGTCAATTTGCAGGTGCCCTGCTGGGGAGCGCACCAACCAATGCCGTGGGAAAGGCCGGAAATGTCCTTAATCTCATAAGCCTTCACCCACTTGCCCTCTTCAGGGATGGGGGCCGGGCCGTGATGGGGACCCTTTTTCACCGTGCACATATTTTCCACTTCATGGGAATAGTTCATATTGGTACTCCTTTCGGTTTTATAATTCTTTCGGCGCGGCTGCCCGGCCGAAATACCAATCTTTTTTTATTATAATCGCAATCTCCATTTGATTCAAGTGGTTTGTCGAAAAATTAACATCCCTGCGCAGGAAGAAAAGGGCTGCCGCGGGGATGTCCCTCTGTGAAAGGGCACTCTCCCCGCCGCAGCCCCCGTTTCCTTTACAGCAGGCCCTGAAGCAGCCGGGACGGACGGCCCGTGCAGGTGAGCGTCAGCCTGTGCATGGCCCTGGTGCAGGCTACATAGAGCAGGTTTCGGTCAAACTCCGTGCGATAGGTCCGGTCGTCTGCAAACGGGAGAATCACCTCGTCAAATTCCAGACCCTTGGACATTTGTATTGACAACACTGTAGCGCCGTTCTGAAAGGATTTGCTTTCCGGCGTTATCAGGTTCACCTCAGCCTGCCGTTCCTTCAGCCGGTCAAAAAGCTCTTTGGCCTCCGTATTCGTCCTGGTGATGATCCCCAGCGCGTTGTAGCCGCCCCTGTGAAAAGCGCTGATCCGGTCTGCCAGCAGGCCGATTTCCTCCTCTGCAGTTTCCGCTGCCAACAATTCAGGAGCGTCCCCGTGGCGCTCCACCGCTTCAAAATCCTGCATCTCCACAATGCTTTTGGCAAAATGGATGATCTCATAGGTGGAACGGTAGCTCTTTTCCAGCCTGACCAGCTCCGAGCCCTCGTACAGCTGGTGCAGTTCCTCCAGCGTGTACTGGCAGTTGGGGTTGATGGACTGCCCGAAATCCCCCAGGATGGTCTTGGGGCATTTGAACAGCCGGTTGATCACCGCGTATTGGATGGGGCTGTAATCCTGCATTTCATCCACCACCAGATGCTTGATCAGCCGGCTTTCCTGCAGGCCGGTAAAGGCAGCCTGCAGATACAGGTAGGGAAACACATCGTTCCATTCCAAGACGCCCTTTTTGACCGGCGTATACATCTTCGGTTTGCCCAGCTGCCGGTAGAAATCCTTGTAAAGGGCCAGCGTGGTTTTAAACGGAAGCATCTTTTTCAGCGCGATAAAAATCCGGTTCCGATGGGGCGGCTTTTCCTCCCGCAGGAACTCATTTTCAAGCCTGCTGTGAATATCGTCGGCAACCGCCTCCAGACGCTGCATCAGGGGAAACCTGGTGTAGACGTTCACCCTGGCCTGAATCCAGTCCGCCGGAACAAGGAAGGATTCAAATACAAAATCCTGGGCCTGAAAGGCGGTTTCCGGCAGCTTTTCTATATAGGCGTCCATCTCCCTGACAAACTCCGCAGTAGCTTTGAATTTCACCCGTTCCTCCCAGGCCTTGTCCTCAGTCTCCAGCGGGTTCCTGTCCCCTACAAAATCCACGCCCTCTTCCATTTGCACCAACGCCAGATCCTCAAGGCTGGCTTCAAAGATGGGCTCCTCGCCCAATTCCGGCAGGACGTTTGAAATGTAGTCCCCAAATACCTTGTTTGGGGAGAGAATCGTCACATTTTGGGCTTTAATGGTGTTCCGGAACCGGTACAGCAGAAAGGCCACCCGGTGCAGGGCTATACTGGTTTTTCCAGAACCCGCTACTCCCTGGATGATCAGGGTATGGGCCTTTTCGTTCCGAATGATCTTATTCTGCTCCTTCTGAATGGTGGAGATGATGGATTTCATCTTTTCATCCGAAGTATGGGCCAGCTCCTGCTGCAGGATATCATCCTGAATATTTTGGGAGCTGTCGAAAGCGAATTCGATTTCCCCATTTTTGATTTTGAACTGCCGCTTCAGGACAAGTTCCCCCTCCACATGGTCCCGGGGCGCGTCATAGCTGGCATGGCCCAGTTCAAAATCATAAAACATACTGGCCACCGGGGAACGCCAGTCTATGATGAGTAGCTGCCTCTCATGGCGGAAAGCATAGAGCCCTATGTAGTAAGCGAGAGCTCCTTCGTCCCCGGTTTCGGGCAGAAAGTCAATGCGGGCAAAGTAGGGGGACGCTTTCGTCTTCCGCAGCTTATCGCGGAAAACCACTGCCGAAGCCCCCAGAGAGTCGATCTGGCGCAGGGCCATCTCGCTCTGGAACATCTCCTTTGCGTCGCCCTCATTCCGGTGTTCCGCCATGTAGAGCTGCGTTTCCCGGTACTCCTCGTCCATCTGCTCCACGGATCTTTCCGCCTCCGCCAGTTCCAGGCAGATTTTCTCCGTTATGTTCTCCAGATGGACGATTTCCTCCGGAAAAGCCGCGGCAATTTCCGATAAATTCTCCTGCTGTGTTTTTACGTCTTCCCTCGCCATGACAAACCTCCTTACATGTTTCAAACTGTTCTTTTGGTAATCGCTGAATCAATCCGGCTCCCATCCTGCGGATGGACACCGAGCCAACTGATTTATTCAGTGGTTACCAGATTACCCCGGGCACGGCGCCGTCTCATGCGTCCCACCCCCAAAAGTATAACAAAAAAAGAAAAAAAGACTAGACTTATAATTCCGGATATGGTATGTTATATACTAGATGTGCCTAAAAATGGGTTTTTGCCCGAAATGAAAGAAAAAATAAAACTTATCGCTCTTGGGGCGATAAGTTTTTTCTTTTTGCATCTACCCGTTTCTCCCAGAGAACCTCAGGAGGCCGGCAGGGCTAAAACCGCTTCCGCCTCCAGCAGCATCTCGCCGTTTTCCAGCAGAAAACAGGGAATGCCGATACGCCCTTCCCGCTTTGCTTCCTGAAGCTCCGGGCGGGTATCCCGCAGCTTCAAAAACTCCCGCAGGTTATTGGTGTTCTCTGTGATTTCCACAAATGTAAAATCAGTAAACCCTTTTTCACGGAACAGCTCCAGCGCTTCCCGGCAGCCGCTGCAGATATGGGAACCATAAAACTTCAGCATGTCCACATCCTTCTTTCTATTAAACTACTCTGTCATTTGTTTTCTGCCGATCCTCTTTTTTATCCAGCTGCGGCGGAGTTGAGGAATTCACCCCTCATATTCCCTTACTTCACAGTTTTTCATGGAGAAACAAAAAAATTCCTCATTGGTCATATCGTGAAAATAACTTTCGATAATCCGGCAGACTCCCCCATGGCACACCAGCAGAAGGCTTTCTCCCGCATATCGCTCCCGCGCCTCCTCCAGCAGAGAGTAAACCCGGCCGGCCGTAAGCATGTGGGATTCCCCACCGGGATACCTTGTGGCAAACATCCTTTTGTGGGAGAGAAAACCGGAATCATCCCTTGGCGCACCCTCAAATATCCCGTAATCCTGTTCACGAAGACGAACGTCGATGAGAAGGGGCAGGCCCCTGCCCGCGTTGATGATTCCCGCCGTCTCCTGCGCCCGTCTCATAGGCGAACAGAGAATCCGGGAAATTTCCTTTTCCCGCAGCAGTTCCGCCGTCTTTCTCGCCTGTTTCCGGCCTGTCTCGTTAAGTTCCAGGTCTGTCACGCCGCAAACCTTATTTTCTCTGTTCCACGTCGTTTCTCCATGACGGGTGACATAGAATTTCATTGCACCGCCTTCTTTCTCTTTCCTATGATAAATAAGCACAGCCCAACAGCTGTATCTTCAGCTTTTTAATATTGTGCCCAATACCGATATCCTGCTTCCGTTTTTGACCGCTCATAGCGCCGCCTCAAACGTTTTGGTGTCCGAACATTTACTGCCTGATTTTATCATAAGAGAGGCGCATCATGCTGCCTAAACAAGAATGTTCGTCATTTTAGAACGCTCTTGTTTGAGTAACATTTATCTTAACAGAGAGTGAGTAAAAAAACAATAGCGGCATTCACTTGGTAAAGCCCGCCGTGCAGAACGCCCTTCCCGTTTAAGAGCGGGAAGGGCGTTCTGATTTACAAGGGCTTCAGCCTGAGGTTTCGGTAGGAAATATCCTCCCGCAGGGTAAAGCCCTGGTGCTCCCAAAAGGCATTTCCATTTTCATTCTCCGAAAAGGCCACCAGAGCCACTTTAGTGATCCCCTGGGCTTTCAGCGCCTCCACCGCCAGCTCCACCAGCCTGCTTCCGACGCCCTGCCCCTGCTTTTCCCGGGCCACAGCGGTATGGTAAAAATATCCCCGTCTCCCGTCGTGGCCGCTGAGAACCGTGCCGCATATCGAATCTGCCTCTTCCGCCACAAAACAGGTTTGGGGATTGCGTTCCAAATATCGGACAATCCCTTCCCGGGAGTCGTCCAGGCTGTTCAGGCCCATTCCCGGGGTGCTCTGCCACAAGGCGAACGCTCCGTCATAATCCTCTGCCCGCATGATCCGGTAAGTCAAGCTTGTCTCCCCTTTCTCTGGTAGTAAAACAGGGGAAGCCTGGCTCCGGCTGCCCCTGTCTGTTATCCGCTCAGGCCTGCGCTCCCATAGTTTTCACCAGCACGGCTTTCTGAGCATGGAGACGGTTTTCCGCCTCCTCAAAAATGTACCCGGCATTTTGTTCAAATACCTCTGCCGTGATCTCTTCGCCGCGGTGGGCGGGCAGGCAGTGCTGGACCATGGCGTCTGGTTTGGCCTGGTCCATCAGCTTTTCATCCACGCAGTAGCCCTTGAATGCAGCTTCCCGCTTCGCCCGTTCCTCCTCCTGACCCATGGAAGTCCATACGTCGGTGATCACCACGTCGGCGTCCTTTGCCGCCTGCAGGGGGGAATCCGTCAGCTCAAAGCAGTTGTACTGCGAGGCGAATTCCAGGATCTCCCGGGGGGGACGATATCCTTCGGGACAGGCCACAGACACGCTCATTCCCACCTTGAGGCAACCCACAATTAAGGAGTTCATCATGTTGTTGCCGTCGCCGATAAAGCACATTTTCAGCCCTTCCAGAGAGCCCTTATACTCCCGGATGGTCATCAGGTCCGCCAAAATTTGGCAGGGATGGCAAAAATCGGTGAGCCCATTGATTACAGGTACGCTGCCGTACTCCGCCAAAGCCTCCACTTCATCCTGCTCGAAGGTGCGGATCATAATGCCGTCCACATAGCGGGAAAGCACCCGGGCCGTATCCTGCACCGGTTCGCCCCGGCCGATCTGAGAACCGTCGGAGGAAAGCACCACCGCATATCCGCCCAGCTGGTTGATGCCCACCTCAAAGGACACCCTGGTGCGGGTGGAGGACTTTTCAAAGATCATACCCAGGCATTTTCCCTTCAGGTAGGGGTGCTCGATCCCATGTTTGGTTTCATATTTCAATTGATCGGCCAGGTTGAGAATTTCAATAATCTCCTCCCCGGTCAGATCCAGCAGCTTCAGCAGATGTTTCATCTTGATGACCCTTCCTTTCCCGCGCCTGTCCTCGTTCTTTTCGGGCCGGCGCACTTAAATATTCTGATTTCGTCTACATTCCAAGGACAAACAGCTTTCCGTTATACTTCCGGAGCCGGAATGCTGTACACGTTGAGCTGCAGCAGCATTCCCCGCATATTTTCATATTCGTCCGTCCCCTTAAGGACGCCGCCCAGCGATTCCGCCAGATGTATGCTGGCCGGATTCCGGCGGTCCGCCTCCCAGCGGAAAGAGGCATAGCCCTTTTGCCCGTAATAGCCGAGCATCGCGCCAATAGCCTCACGGGCGTAACCCTGCCGCCAGAATTCTTTCCTGATCCACACTCCCACCTCCGGCTCCCTGTCGGAGAGGCCGTGGATATCCGTGACGCCGAGAAATTGGTTTTTCCTATCCCGCAGGGCGAAGAGAACGGAACCCACGCTGTCCCCTTCCGCAAACTGCAGAATTTCCCGTACCGCTTCCTCCGGAGAGCCGTAGGGCTTCGGGTATTGGTAGCGCGCAATCTCCTCCGTATAATAGGCAAAAAGGTCCGCTCCATCCTCTTCCTGCATGGGGACAAGGGTTAGGCGGGGCGTCTCAATCGGCAGCTGGCCTCCCCACTTTATCATAGCTCACCTAAAACCTTTTCAAAGACAGCAAGCCCCTTGTCAATCTCTTCCTTTGTGATGGTCAGCGGCGGCAAAAAGCGGACCAATTCTTTGGCTGTGAGAACCAAAAGACCCTCCTCCGCACAGCGCACCAGCACATCGTGAGCGTCGCCTGTTTTGAGCTTCACGCCCAGCATCAATCCCTTGCCCCGCACGTATTCCACCTGGGGCAGCTCTTCCAGCCTCTCTTTCAGATAGGCCCCTTTTTCCTGCACCTCCCGGAGGAAAGCAGGATCCTTTACCCGCTTAACCACCTCTCTGGCCCCCGCGCACACCACGGGATTTCCGCCGAAGGTGGACCCCTGCATGCCGGGCTGCAAAATATCCTTCAGCTTCTCGTTCACCAGGCAGGCTCCGATAGGCAGGCCTCCTGCCAGGCCCTTGGCGGTGGTCGCCACATCCGGCTCCACGCCGTAGCCCTGATAGCTGTAAAAGCTGCCGGTACGGCCCACGCCTGTCTGCACTTCGTCGATCATTAGCAGCACGTCCTGCTCCGTGCACAGCTTCCGCAGGCCCTGCACAAAAGCCTCCTCCATGGGAACCACGCCGCCCTCGCCCTGCACGGTTTCGATGAGCACGGCGCAGACAGTGCCGTCCAGCAGCGCTTCCACGCTGGAAAGGTCGTTGCCCTCCGCATAGACAAACCCCTCTGTCAGCGGCAGAAAGTCCTGATGGAATGCAGCCTGCCCTGTAGCGGCCAGCGTGGTCAGCGTTCTGCCGTGAAAGGAATTGTTCAGAGTGACAATCTGATACGCGCCCCGCTTCTCCCCATATTTCCGGGCGACCTTGACGGCGCATTCATTGGCTTCTGCCCCTGAATTGCAGAAAAACGCCTTCGCCATACCGGAAGCCTTGCACAGTTCCTCTGCGAGCGATGTATTCTGGGGGCTGTAATAATAGTTGCATAGATGCTGAATCTCCGCTGCCTGCGCGGCCACCGCCGACGCCCATGCAGGGTCGCTGTACCCCAGGGCGTTGACCCCGATGCCGGAGGTAAAATCGATATACTCTTTGCCTTCCGTGTCCCAGGCCCGGGCATTCCTTCCCTTCACCAGAGATGCGTCCACCCTGCCGTAAGTGTGCAGGATATAGCTTTGATCCTGATCCTTGATCTCCTGAAATGTCATACGCCAATTCCTTTCACAATTTATGCTGCCTGTAAAACTCTTTCAGTTCGGCCTTGACCTCTTCGGGCAGTTCCTTTTTGGGAATTCCACGGACCGCACCCTCCAAGCCCTGCAGCCGTTGGATACAGGCGGAAGGATCAATGGCCTGAATTTTCAGCCAAGCCTCTTGCGCGCCGGTTTCCTCCAGCTGCTTCAGGGTGGTGATCCCCACTTGCCGGAGCTGTTCCTCTACAACGCTCCCGATATTCGGCAGCTTTGCCAATTCTCCCATCTCTTCCTCCTGCAGCTTTTTAAAACTGCGCAAGACTTTTTTCCTTCGCAGCGTTAGCTTTCGCTTGTTTTCAGCTTTCTGGCCCAACCGAAAGTACAAGCCAAAGCTTACTCGTGTGTCCCCGTACGCCGCGCCGTCATATTTCATCCGACCTGCGGAGCAGCTTCGGCAGTGTCCTCCTAAACCGCGGTATCTCGCTTGCGGTCGCCGTCCAGCAAAGTACTGAAAACTACGCGACACGAATGAAAGAATACGTTTCTCAATAGAACATGGTGCCGATACCCTCGTCGGTAAAGAGCTCCACCAGGATGGAATGAGGGATGCGGCCGTCGATGATGTGGGCGCGCCCCACGCCGCGGCGCACCGCATCCACACAGCAGTCGATTTTCGGAATCATACCGCCGCTGATGATGCCTTCCTTTTTCAAGCGGCTTACATCGCTGACGTTTACCACGGGAATGATGGTGGATTCATCTTCCTTATCCCGCAGAAGACCGCGCACGTCGGTCATCAGGATGAGCTTCATGGCTCCAAGCTCCGCCGCAATGCGGGCCGCCGCCACATCGGCATTGATGTTGTAGGCCTCCCCGTGGTACCCGGAAGCCACCGTGGAAACAACCGGGATGTATCCGTTTTTGGCCGCATTCTCAATGATTTCAGAATTGACCTCCCGGATCTCTCCCACAAATCCTAAATCGTCTTCCAGCTTGTCGGCCTTGAGCATGGAACCGTCCATACCGCAAAGCCCCACCGCCTTGCCGCCCTGGGCCTCCAACAGCTGTACCAGATCCTTGTTTACCTTTCCGGCCAACACCTGCTGGACAATGTCCATGGTCTCCTGATCCGTATACCGCATACCGCCCACAAATTTGCTCTCTTTGCCGATCTTCTTCAGCATGGCGCTGATTTCCGGACCGCCGCCGTGCACCAGCACCACATTGATGCCCACCAGCTGCATCAGTACAATGTCGCTCATCACGGCGTCCTTGAGCTCTTCATTGATCATAGCGTTTCCGCCGTATTTGACCACGACGGTGGCGCCTGCATATTTCTTGATGTATGGCAGGGCCTGCACCAGTACGGCGGCCCGTTCCGAATTCGAGATATCCATCAGCAATCTACCCCTTCGCTATAAGTTCATTCAGACCAGCAGCAGCAATACAAACACCACGAACACACATAAGACCACCAGAATTCCCAAAACCAGGGAGACCAGCAGGAACCGCCGGATCCATCTGGAGATTCCCAGCCTCTTCGAAAGCAGCAGGAAAAAGAACACGGCAAGCTCCAGGGCTGCGAACACCAGGCTGGCAGCCGGATGGAAAAGCAGCATACTGCCGGTAAACAGCAGCACTGCGAAAAGCAGAGAGAACCCTGCCACCGCGCAGCCAAAGCAGAAAGCAGCCATATCCCAGGGAGAGTTCCGGAGAGCCTTCTGTTTTTTCATGTGCGGTAATCTCCATTGATTTTCACATAATCGTATGTCAGGTCGCAGCCGTATGCCTCAGCGCTCTCACCGCCCATATGCAGGGAAACCAATATGGTGATCTCCTTTTCCCCCAGCACTTCGCTGGCCTTCTCTTCCGAGAATTCGATGCCCGCGCCGTTCCTGCAGACATCCACCTGCCCCTTTACGGACCGGAAGGAGACGTCGATTTTTTCCACATCCACTGCCGCTCCAGAATAGCCGATGGCGCACAGCACACGGCCCCAGTTGGCATCCGCGCCGAACATGGCGGCCTTGAACAGGGTGGAGCAGATTACGGATTTGGCCACCGTCTTGGCCGTTTCCTCGTCCTCCGCTCCATCCACGCTGCAGACCAGGAGCTTTGTAGCGCCCTCTCCATCTCCCGCCATCAGCTTGGAGAGCTCTCTGCACACAGCCTCCAAAGCCTCTGTAAAGGCTGCGTAATCCTCATTTTCCTCCACAATTTCAGGATTTCCCGCCACGCCGTTTGCCAGCACCGCGAAGGTGTCGTTGGTGGAGGTGTCCCCGTCTATGCTGATCATGTTGAAGGTATTTCCAGTCACTTTGTGAATCGCCCGGTCCAGCATGGCGGTGGAAATGGCGCAGTCCGTGGTGAGGAAGCACAGCATGGTGGCCATGTTGGGGTGAATCATCCCGCTGCCCTTTGAAATGCCGCCCAGCTTCACTGTTTTGCCGCCGATTATGGTCTGAACCGCCACCTCCTTCGGGATGGTATCAGTGGTCATGATGGCAGCGGCAGCGGCTGAGGAACCGTCCGGGCTGAGGGAATCCTTCAGCGCCTGGGCCGCATTCTCGATGGGTTCGATGGGAAGCACTTGGCCGATCACGCCGGTGGAAGCCACAATCACGTCCTGGGGTTCAATCCCCAAAACCTCTGCGGCGATTCTGCACATCTTTTCCGCCTTTTCCGCTCCGTCGGCGTTGCAGGTGTTGGCGTTGCCCGAATTGCAGATGACGGCTTTGGCCTTACCATCCGCAAGATTCTTCTTCGTCACCAGGATGGGCGCGCCTTTGACCAGGTTGGTGGTATAGACCGCCGCCGCATTGCAGGGCGTTTCGCTGTAAATCATAGCCAGGTCTGGCTTTGCCTTATTCTTACGGATGCCGCAGTGGATTCCGCCCGCCACAAAGCCCTGAGCCGCGGTAACACCGCCGGATATGTATTCCATAAATTTTCACTCTACCTTTTCTGAATTTTAATCAATGATAACACCGCCGCCGGGATGGCAAGGACCGCAAAAATTCTTTCCACAAAAAACGCGGGAATCTTCTTGCATGCCCCGATTTTCAAGCCGCACTCAAAAAGCGGGCGGCACCAGCTTCAAGCCCATGGTCTCCTCCAGCCCAAAGGACAGGTTCATGTTCTGAACCGCCTGGCCCGCAGCGCCCTTCCCCATGTTGTCGATGGCGGAAATCGCCACAAAGGTGCCGGTGCGGGGATCAGTAAACAATGACACATCACAGAAATTGGTGTAATGCACATTTTTCACATTGGCTGCCTGGCCCTTCGGCAGCAGGCGAACAAAAAACTCTTCTTCATACTGGGTTCGGTAGGCGTCCCAGATCTGTTCCTCCGTCACACCGGGCTTCAGCCTTGCATAGCAGGTTGCCAGAATTCCCCGGTTAATGGGCAGCAGATGAGGCACGAATGTGATCTTCATCGCTTCTCCGGAGATCCGGGAAAGGGTCTGTTCGATTTCCGGCGTGTGGCGGTGGTTTGCCACCTTGTAAGCGGTAAAGCTCTCGTTGAGCTCCGGATAATGGTTCGATTGTACAGGTTTCCGGCCTGCTCCCGTTACGCCGGACTTGCAGTCCGCAATGATGCCGGCGGTTTCGATCAAACCGTTTTTCAGCGCCGGCACCAGGGCCATAGGCACTGCCGTGGTATAGCAGCCCGGATTTGCAATCAGCTTTTTCCCCCTGATCTCTTCCCGGAAAAATTCCGGCAGGCCATACACCGCCTTTTCATGCAGGGCCTTATCCGTGTACTCCCCGCCGTACCACTCTTTATAAATATCCTCGCTCTGCAGGCGGAAATCCGCCCCCATGTCGATAAAGGTTTTCCCCTCACGGTCGCACCGGGCGGCAAGCTCCTGGGAAAGGCCGTGGGGCAGGGCGGCAAAAATCACATCGCTCTTCTCTACCGCTTCATCTTCCGTACCGCAGACCATATCGCAGAGTTGGTAATAGGCAGGATATACCTTAGAAAGCTCCATCCCCTCAAAGCTCACAGAGCTGATTGCCTTAAGCTCTGCCTGAGGATGGCCTAAAATCAGCCGGCAGATCTCACTGCCCGCATAACCCGTAGCGCCTACGACACCCACTTTTATTTTTTCCATACAGGCTCATTCCTTTCCCACCAGTTCCAGCACCCTGCGGGCCTGGAACCTGACATTTTCCGGAGACGGGCCGCCCAGAACCCTGCGGCCGCCCACACATTTTTCCAGAGAGATCGCCTGATAGATGCCCTCGTCAAAGCTATCGCATATCTTCTGGTACTCCTCCAGCGGAAGCGTCTCCAGGGTTAGGCCCTTCGCAATGCACAGCGCGACCAGCTCCCCGGTGATTTTATAGGCATCCCGGAAGGGCAGTCCTTTTTCCGCCACCAGATAGTCCGCGCAGTCCGTGGCGTTGATGAAGCCCCGTGCTGCGGCGTTTCGCATTGTATCCTCCAGCACCGTCATGGTCTGAAGCATGGGAATCAGGGGTGTGAGGCAGAGCTTCAGGGTATCCACCGCGTCGAACACCGCCTCCTTATCCTCCTGCATATCCTTGTTGTATGCCAGCGGCAGTCCCTTCATCATAGTGAGCAGGCCCATCAGATCGCCGAACACCCTGCCGCTCTTGCCGCGGATTAACTCCGCAATGTCAGGGTTCTTTTTCTGCGGCATGATGCTGGAGCCGGTGGAGAAAGCGTCGTCCAGCTCGATAAATTTGTATTCCCAGGAGCACCACAGCACCAGCTCCTCACAGAGCCGGGAGAGATGCACCATAGCCATGGACACGGCAAAGGCGATTTCTGCGCAGAAGTCCCGGTCGGACACGCCGTCCAGGCTGTTCTGGCTCACCTTGGAAAAGCCCAGCAGCTTTGCCGTCAGTTCCCGGTCCAGCGGGTAAGTTGTTCCTGCCAGGGCCCCGCTGCCCAGCGGCATCACATCCATGCGGGCGAGGGCGTCGTCAAACCGGGACAAATCCCGCAGCAGCATTTCCGCATAGGCCATCATGTGGTGCCCAAAGGTGATGGGCTGGGCCCGCTGCAGATGGGTGTACCCCGGCATCACTGCTTCGCTGTACTGCTCGGCCTTTCCGCACAGGACCCGGATCAGGGACTTCAGCTGTTCCTTCAGCCCGGCACATTCGCCGCGCAGGGTAAGGCGTACGTCCAGAGCCACCTGATCGTTCCGGCTGCGCGCCGTATGCAGGCGTTTGCCCGCATCCCCGATTCTGGCGGTCAGTTCCCCCTCGATAAAGGTGTGGATATCCTCGGCGTCCGGATCAATGGTGAGCGCGCCGCTTTCCAGCTCTCCCCGGATCTGCCGGAGTCCGGCACAAATTTTCTCACTCTCACTCTGCTCGATGATCCCACACTCTCCCAGCATGGAGGCATGAGCGATGCTGCCCTCGATATCCTCTCGGTACATGCGGCTGTCAATCGAAATGCTGGAATTGAAATCATTTGTTTTGGGATCGGCTTCCTTCTGGAAGCGGCCTTTCCAAAGCTTCATTGCCGTATCTTCCTTTCAAAGTAGGGCACTGTCCGGCTGCCCGATAAATTTTAAAAAATTTTCCCTGTAGCCCGGCAGATGGGACAGCAGGGATGGGGAGAGTTCCCCCGCTTTGGCCATCCGTACAAATTCCGGGAAATCCACCCACTTGGCCTCACAGGTTTCCCCTTCCTGGAATTTCACATCCTCCAATGCCACGTTCAGACGCACGCCGTAGTTCCTGCCCAAATAGGGGGCGGAACAGGCGCTGCCCAACAGGGTGAGCTGGCCTTCTCCGGCTTCAATCCCTGTCTCCTCCCAAAGTTCCCGCAGAATGGCATGCACACAGTCTTCTCCTGCTTGTACATGGCCGGAAGTATTCTCCCATTTTCCGGGGGCAAAGCTTTTTTCCATGCTTCGCTTGGTGAGAAAAATCCGGTCCTCCCTGTCCACAATCCAGATACCCACCGTCAAAAGGTATTCGCCTTCCTGCAAAGCCTCGCCTCTAGCAATCACTTTGCCGGTGCGGTTGCCGTCCTGATCGTAAATATCCACCCGTTCCACGTTCCGCCCTCCAACAGGGAAAGGGCAGACAGCCTGCCGTCCACCCCATCCAACTTGATCGCCCTCAATTATTTATCGTAGGTCAGCCCCTTCTTCGCCTGTACCTTGATAGGCAGGCCAAAGAGGTTGATAAAACCGGCGGAATCGTTCTGGTCGTATACCTCGTCCTCGTCAAAGGTGGCGATTTCTTCGTCATACAGGGAATAGGGAGAAGTGACGCCGGCGTCGATAATATTTCCCTTGTAGAGCTTAAGCTTCACATCGCCGGTCACGGTTTCCTGTGTGGAATCCACAAAAGCTGAGAGAGCCTGCCGCAGGGGAGTATACCACTGGCCGAAATAGACCAGCTCTGCAAACTTCAAAGCTACCTGCTGCTTGTAGTGGAAGGTGTCCCTGTCAAGGCAGATTTCCTCCAGCTTATTGTGGGCATGATACAGGATGGCGCCGCCGGGAGTTTCGTACACACCGCGGGACTTCATGCCCACCAGCCTGTTCTCCACGATATCGGCCAAACCAATGCCGTTTTTGCCGCCCAGCTCGTTGAGCGCGGTCACCATTTCCGTGCCTGAAAGGGTTTTGCCATCGAGCTGTGTAGGCACGCCCTTTTCAAAATGCAGGGTGATATAGGTGGGCTCATCGGGAGCCTGTTCCGGAGAAACGCCCATCTCCAGGAATCCAGGCTTATTATACTGAGGCTCATTGGCGGGGTTCTCCAGGTCCAGGCCCTCATGAGAAAGATGCCACAGGTTCTTATCCTTGGAATAGTTGGTCTCCCGGTTGATTTTCAGCGGGATGTTGTGGGCCTCCGCATATTCAATTTCCTCTTCTCTGGATTTCAGATCCCAAATTCGCCAGGGGGCGATAATCTTCAAGTCGGGCGCATAGGCCTTGATGGCAAGCTCAAACCGCACCTGGTCGTTGCCCTTTCCGGTGCAGCCGTGACAGATGGCGTCCGCCCCTTCCTTCTTGGCGATTTCCACAATTCCCTTGGCAATGATGGGCCGGGCGAAGGAGGTGCCCAGCAAATATTTATTTTCATATACGGCGCCCGCCTTGACGGTGGGATACACATAATCGGTTATGAACTCTTCCTTCAGATCCAGCACATAGAGCTTGGAGGCTCCGGTTTTCTTGGCCTTCTCCTCCAGCCCGTCCAGCTCGGTGCCCTGGCCGACGTCGCCCGAAACGGCGATCACCTCGCAGTTGTTGTAATTTTCCTTCAGCCAGGGGATGATGATCGAGGTATCCAGACCGCCGGAATATGCCAATACTACCTTTTTGATTTCGTTTGCCATAAGTAACGCCCTCTCTTTGCAGATTATTTTCAGTGGATGCTTTCCTTCAATTCTGATTGTTCCTCAGTAAAATAACCGCTGAACAAACCGCGCCGGATTCATTCAGCGCTTCCCAAACAATTGCTATTATACACCCGTTTCTAGAAAAATCAAGAGGAAATTGTATAATTATTCATATCGATTCAAAAAACGGAAAACGGCGCGGAATTTTCCGCGCCGTGCCACTGTTTTTTGTTGTATATCACCCTTTTTCGCTTTGTAAGCATGCATATTCACAGGAAGAAAAAGCCGTTTTATGCACCTTATGCATATGATTATGCAATCGGGTTCTCTGTCTGCCTGCAGAGAGATATTCTTTTCGCCTGAGGGATTTTTTCCGCTTTTTCCCGCCTGTCCCTTTCTTCCCGCTTTTTCATATAGCAGCGGTACAGCAGAATTCCCAGACCGCTCAGAACGGCGGTAGCGGCAAACACGATAACGGCAAAGAGGTAATTCTGGGTGCCCAAGGCGTCCCCGCCGATAGTGGAGGTGATTACCGAAGGAATTCTCGCCGTGAGGGTGATAAAAATCCAGAAGGAAAGCTTCATCGGTGTAAGCCCCACAATATAGGTCATCACATCCTTGGGCGTTCCTGGAATCAGAAACAGGATATAGGCAATCAGATTCAGCCGTTTTTCATTTTGCAGGAATTTCAGGGAACGTATCTTTTCCTCGGACACGAACAGGGCGATAAAGCGCATGCCGAATTTTTTGACGAACAGAAACACGGTGACGCTACCCAGCAGCGCGCCCAGAAGGCAGAGACCCGTACCCTCCACCGCGCCAAAGGCATAGCCCGCGCCGATTTCCAGAGGCTCTCCGGGAATGAACGCCACCACGATTTGAAACGCCATCATGCCTACGAACGCCAGCCGTCCCCAAATTCCGCTCTGGTCCACCCAAGCCCGAAATTTTTCCGGCTCGGACACGAACTCGATCATGGGTTTTCCCACCAGCCAGCACACTGCGCCGGCAAATACCAAAAAAACCGCCGCACAGGCTATGGCGGCTATGCGTTTTTTCTTTTGAATGTCCATCTTTCCCATTTCACAGGCTCCTCTTTTCATCTTTGCGAAGAAGTTCGCTTCTCCATCCGACACTTTTAGTATACGGGGAGAATATCAAGTTTTCTTCAAGGAACCCTTACAAAAATCTTGCGAAATTTAAGAAACGCGAAAAAACGCTTGGGCCATGGCTCCCCCGCCGGGTGCGTTCTGCAACCGCAAGCCTCCTCCCTGCTTCTCACAGAGTAACTTGCAGATGTGCAGTCCCAATCCAAAATGTCCGCCGCTTTCCGCCTTGCCGCCCCGGTAAAAGGGCTCGCAGGCCACCGCTCTTTCCTCGTCGGAAAAGCCGGGACCGTCATCCGTGATTGTGAGCAGCAGCTTGTCTCCGCTGCGCAAAAATGATACCTCCACCTCCCGGTACGCGTACCGCAGGCCGTTTTCCAGCAGGTTATCAAATACCTGGGAGACCATGCGGGGATCCAGCAGCAGCGCCGCATCCTCCAGACGCAGGGTCCAAACCAGCTCTTTGCCCCGCTCAGCGCACAGCATTTCCGCCTCCTCCCGCAGGCTGGAAAGAAAGGGCGCCAGACTTGTTTCCACAGGTTCAGGGACCAGGTCTTCCAGCTTCTGCAGGCCGCTCATGCTTTCCGTATAGCGTTCCAGCCGTTCCACCTGGGCGGATATTTTTTGCGCCGACGACGACGCCCGTTCCTGGGTGAGCTCTCCTCGCCGGACGTACTGCTCCAGCATCTGCGCCCGGCCCTTAAGCACGGTAAGCGGGGTGCGCAGGTCGTGAGAGAAGGCGGCGCTCAGCCGCTTGCGTTCCTCCGCGACTCGCCAAGCCTCCCGGCTGTTCTGCTCCAGCTCGGAGCGCATTGTCTCGAACGCGGCGCACAGCTCCCCCATCTCATCCTCCCGGGGATAGGAGATTGTAAAATCCAAATCGTTCGCCCCGATCTTCTTGGCCGACTCGGTCAATAGGGCAATGGACGCTTTCAGCCGGTTCCGATAAAAACGCCGTCCCGCCAGCATGGCGAACAGGAGAAACACCATGGGGCCTCCCACGCCGGAAACCATATTCGTGACCCGCAGCAGCAGGGAATCCGCGTCGCTGTAAGCTTGAAACGTGCCATCCTCCCATAGGACGCCCACACTGTTAAAGAACTCGAACTCCAAATCTTCGGACTTTCCCGCCGCCTCCCCATAGCGGAGAACCGTGTCATATTCCAGATTTGTCACCAGGGAGGACAGAAGGCTTCCCAAAAAAAGGCCCATTCCCAAATACATCAGCATGTAAGCTACAAACGCTGATTTCAACGACATGTTGCGGATCCGCGCCCGCAGGCGACCATGCCTTCTTTCGCGCTTTACCGGTTCCATCGGTACCCCACCCCCCACACGGTTTCCAGCTGTTTTCCGGCCTCTCCCAGCTTTTGGCGGAGCCTCCGGATATGCTCGGGAATCACAGAGCTGTCTCCCTCGCTGTCGTAGCCCCACACCCGCTCATAAATGCGTTCCCGGTCGAACACCTGGCCGGGATTTTGAGTGAGCAGCTCTAAAATTTGATATTCTTTCTTAGCCAGCGTGACAGGCGCCCCGTCCGCCGTGACCGTGCGGGCGAAATAGTCCACCGCCAGGCCATGAGAAAACCGGACCTTCGCCGAGGACCTGGCACGCCGCTCCCGGCGCAGGTGGGCTTCCACCCGGGCGCCCAGCAGCTCCAGGGAAAAGGGCTTTACGACGTAGTCGTCTCCCCCGGCGGAAAATCCCCGCAGCTTATCCCCATCCTCCACCTTGGCGGTGAGAAACAGGATCGGACAGGACAAATGCCCGCGCAGTGCCTCGCATACCGACAGCCCGTCCATTCCCGGCAGATTCACGTCCAGTAAAATTAAATCCGGCTCCTGCTCCGCCAGCTCCAGAGCTTGCACGCCGTTCTCCGCCGTCAGCGCCGTATAGCCGTTCCATTCGAAATATTCCGCCAGCATCTCCCGGATTTCCGGCTCATCGTCCACAATCAGCAATTTTTCACTCATGCCTTGCTTTTCTCCCTTCTCCCAGTACTTCCCGGCAACATTCCGTTCCGGATGAGATTCATTCTCTTATGATAAACTATCCCGAAATGTTCAACAAATTTTCAATTTCTATTTTCTTTTCTCACTGGCTGCCCAGAATAAAAAGCCGCTTTTCCGCTCACGCCGGAGCATCCGGGTGCATCCATTCTCATCAGCTCCACACTGGCAGAAGGAAAGGGGCGCCGCAAAATCCCCCTTTTGCGGCGTCCCTCCTGAACATCTACTTGCATGCTTCCCGGAACAGTTCTCTTGTATTGGCTTCCCACTAAAAAACCGTTGAGGCTTCAGGAAAAACGGTTTTTTATCCAATTGGCTTAGCCGCTCCCCCTTATATGACGCTTGCCGCGTCGTAGGCGCTGTGAACGGCCTGGCAGAGATCGGCCGGGCTTCCTGCGCAGTCTCCCACCCGGATCACGGAAATTCCGGACGCTTCCAGCTGCTCTGAAGCAAAGGCTTCCGGACTGGCGCCCGCCGCCATGACAACAAAACTGCAGGGAAGCTCCTTTTCCGTTCCATCCTCCACCGTGCAGATCACTGAACGGGAGGTGATCCGGCTGAGCTTATGGCCTGTCAGCAGCCTGACGCCTGCCAGCTCCAGCTCCCTTAGCAGGATGGGACGCACCGTATCAGATTCCTCCTTTGCAATGGCGTCCAGCATCTCCACGATTGTGATGTTGCATCCACGGGACGCCAGCAGTTCCGCCGTCTCCACGCCTACCAAGCCGCCTCCTATTACGATGACCTCACCGCCGCACATCTGCCGGCCGGAAAGCACCTTCCAAGCGTCCAACACATGAGGAAGCTGCGCTCCCTCCACAGGGATCAAACGGTTATGCGCTCCCACTGCCACAATCACACAATCCGGTTCGAGTTCAATCAACTCCTCCTGAGTGGGAACCCTGCCCAGGAAGAATTCCACCCCCAGCCTCTGCGCCTCCTGCATAAGGAAATCTCCGGCCCGCATCACTTCATGCTTCCGGGGAGGTTCGCTGGCAATGCCCAGCTGCCCACCCAGACGCAATTCCCTTTCAAAGAGCGTGACACGATGCCCCCGCAGGGCTGCCACCCTGGCAGCTTCCAGTCCTGCCGGACCTCCGCCCACCACCGCCACACGTTTCCTGGCCGCCGCGGGCTCCAATCTTTTTTTCGCCTCATATCCATTTTCCGCATTGAGCACACAGCTGATAAACCTGCGCTGCTGAACGGCGTCAGTGCAGCCCTTGTTGCACATGATACACTGGCGGATGCGTTCCGGTACGCCCTCCTGCAGCTTTTTCCCCCAATCCGGATCGCACAGCAGCGGACGGCCCAACCCCACCATATCGCAGCAGCCGTTTTCCAGCATAGCTTCCGCATATTCCGGCGAGACGATGCGTCCCACCGTGGAGACCGGTACGCTCACCGCCTCTTTGACCGCCCTGGAATAGGGTTCAAAAAAGCCGTATGGTTCGGCGCCCATCGGCGGGATGGTATCGCCCATATTCCCCGTATGGTTCGCCTGGGCCACATGGAAAAAGTCCACGCCCGCCTGTTCCAGACGCCTGGCAAGCTCCACCGCCTCCTCCGGTTCCAATCCCCCCTTGCCTACCCGTTCCGCCGTCAGCGGATTCACAGAGATCACGGGCAGCTTGTACTCCAACAGCAGCCCCGGGACTGCTTCCCGCAGGGTTTCCACCACCTGCAGGGCAAAACGGATGCGGTTCCCGAAGGAGCCTCCGTAGGCGTCCGTACGGTGATTGAGCACTTTGGAGCACAGCGCCCCCACCAGCCGGTCCCCGTGGATTTCAATGACGTCCACGCCTGCTTTTTCCGCCCTTTTGGCACAGGCGGCATAGCTTTTCAGCACCTCTCCAAGCTGGCTCTCCGACACCTCGTCGATAAAGTGAGTCATGTCATAGTGCAGCTTCTTTCTGGCTTCCTCCATATTCCCCTTCTGAAAAAGCTCCGTCAAACCCGGAACGTCATATTCAGGATAAAAAAGCTGGATAGCCAGACGGGCGCCAAAGCTGTGCACCGCCTCTGCGAGCCTTTGGAAACCTGGAATCTGCCGGTCGTCAAACAGGCGGGGCGTTGGGGAGAAGGTGCTGATGGGCGCCACATCCCCCAAGACAATATAACCGGTCCCGCCCTCCGCCAGGCGCTTATAAAAGTGAAAGCTCTGCTCCCCGATAGAACCGTCCCTCTCCTCATAGCCGGTAGTCAGAGGCGGGAACATAATACGGTTTGGAAACGTGACATTTTTAATTTTGATCGGTTCCAGCAATTTCATCATAGCAGCTGCCCTTCCTTTCTGAACATTCAAACCGCGGCGGCTCCAAACACGACGCTAGAGCCTTTTTTCTTATGTCCACTATAGTTCGATTATTTGACAAAGTCAAGAAATCATTGTAGAATAAGTATAGAAAAATAGGGAGATTGAGAAAAACAAATGAAAAAAACGCTATCTCTTGCCGTAACCGTACTATACAGGGATTTTTCCGACTTCTGTGAAAGCATCCTGCAGGAATCCGGGCTGTCCAAGGGTCTGCTCTTTTTTCTGCTTTATATTGGAAAACATCCGGGCTGTACACACGGGGAGGTTTCCGCCTACCTGGGAAGCGATAATGGACATACGACACGATGTGTCAACAGGATGATTGAGGGAGGATTTGTGCGCCGGGACGCTTCTGCCCTGGACCGGCGCGTACGCCGGCTGTGGCTGACGCCCCAGGGAGAAAAAACCTTTCACCGCTGCTATAATCTTTTTCTGCAGTGGGACCGGGAACGGTTTGGCAATGTACCGGAAAAAACAAAAACACAGGCGCGTCTGGCCCTAGCGGCTCTTCTGGAGGAAAGCGGGTGCTTCCCGCAGTTGAGTAGTGAAAGCCCATAACCGGAGGTGTGTTAGATGAAAGCCTACAAGTATTCCATTGTCTACAGCAGCCGTACTGGAAACACTGAATTTCTGGCCCGGGCAATCCGGGAAGCGCTGCCTCAGGAAAGCTGTGAATATTTCGGTCCTGCAGAACGCAGGGCCTTGAAATCCTCCCTGCTCTTTATCGGCTTCTGGACTGATAAGGGCGCCTGCGACAGCGACACTTCTCTTTTTCTTAACGCTGTGCACAACAAGCGGATTTTTCTGTTCGGCACTGCGGGCTTCAGCGGCAATGATTCCTATTATGAGGCCATCCTGACTCAGGTGAAAGAGCTAATAGACCCTTCCAACCGGATTCTGGGTTCTTTTCTGTGCCAGGGTAAAATGCCGGCTCCGGTACGCAGGCGTTACGAGGAACTGCTGCGTCAAAATCCTGGCGACAGCAAGGTGCGCCAGCTGCTGGAAAACTTTGACCGCGCAGCAGATCATCCCAACGCCGCGGACTGTGAAGCGCTGCTGCGATGTGTAGAGCAGGCGCTGAAAAAATTTTAACCTTTCCGCAGAAGCAGAGAATCTGTGGCTGGCGCCTGAAGCAGCCGTATAAAAATGCCCCTGAATTTGGCCGAAGCAGGCCGCATTCAAGGGCATTTTCTGTTGGAACGCTTTTCTTGTCACCAGGTTCTGCCGTAACCTTCTGATACGGCAGCCCAGTTTTCTTCTCTCTTCTCAGGAAACCCTGGTAATGTACTGACAATACACATAGATATTCTGAATTTTTTTTGCCGCAACCCCATCCTCAGTCTCTACTTCGGGTTGGGTTTCCGACTTTGTGACATACAGCTTAATGGCAATGGCATCCTGACCGACACGCATCTTCCTTACCGGCTTATAGGCGAAATCCCGCCGCTCTATCCCCACGTATTCATGCAGAACATCCTCAATGGACCGATCTGTAAAGCAGCGGAGAATATCCTCGGTTTCATACATATCGATGATAGCCTTGGCCTCTTCAAAGCTGAGATTGGTGGAATGATAGTCTCCGGCCCCCACCACATACATGGTGCTGTTATCGAGCAACAGCAAAGGTTCCTTCTTTTCTGGCATAAGACAGACCTCCTTCTTGAAATGTTCTGAAAAGATTGACAAAGTATTGACAGATTGCACATGTCATATATTTATCATCAAATTCATTATAGCAATTCTGCATAGGTAATTCAAGCAAAAAAGGCCTGTTAAAAAATTAATTAAAGCAGAGCGATCACAGCTCTTTCAAAATACCCGGTCCCTTTTTCAAAACCCAATGCCAGAGCACCGCGGCCAGCACCAAAAAGAGGCCGCTGCAGCAGAGAAGAAAGCTCTCCGCAGCCAAAAACGTTCCCAATTTCCAATAAACCAGCGCGGCTGCAGCAGGAATGAGCATACTGGCGAAGACGCCAATCATAGTAGAGGCGGACTGCTTGACAACCAGCGTATCGTTTACAGCGTCCATTTTGGGAAACCGGAGGTTGACCGCGAGACCGAAGCAGGGCACAAAGCACCCCAGCGAGGCGCAGAGGCAGAAAAGAGCCAGCAAAGCCTGGGGTGTGAGGGAAAAACCGTACCAAAGCAGGGGCAGGCACAAAAGTGCCGGTCCCCAGATCAGCAATGCGTTGAGAAGAGCTTTCACAAGAAACAGCGTACTGCTGCGGATCGGCGCCTCCTTCAGAATCCAGAGATATTTCCCTTCCAGGCTGATGGATGCACAGGCGGGCACCGTCATGAGAAACAGGAAAGAAAGTGCCGCCGCTACCAGCAAAACTGCCGGAACTCCCGGAATCTGCGCCAGCATCCGCTGCAGCGCATCCCTCTGAAACGCGGCAAAAATACTGCCCGCCAGAGCCATCATGGCGCCGATCCCCAAATTAAACAAATAGATGGGCGTTCCGAAAAAACGGCCGGCTTCCTTTTTCAGCAGCGCTGAAAACTGGCTGCCTGCAGCAAGAGAACCCAAACGGTAGTCGGAACGGGAGGAATGTGTTAGAAGCCTCGTCAGGATTCCCTTATAAAAACGGCTGAACAGCCACACCGCCAAAAGAAAGGGGAACAGCGTGATGGCCGCGAAACCCAGATAGGCCGGCAGGCTTCCGGCAAGGCCCAGACGCAGCAGGCCAAAAGGCAGCAGCCAGCTTCCCAGCGCTCCCTCGATTGCTCCCTGATGGGCCGCAATGTCCCCCACCGCCTGATTGATCTGAAAGGCTGCAACAAACACCAACGCCAGGAACACCAGATATACCAGATTTGTCACCAGCGCCTTTCCCTGGGAACGGCTTTGGATTAACGCCAGGAAGAAGCCCACCACTGCGGAGAGCAGGGTGGAAAGCAGAGACAGGAACAGGGTGGAGATCATCAGGGCCATACAGAACAGAACCCCGCCTCCCCCTCCGTATACCAGGTAGATCACTCCTGCCGGGATCAACAGAAACACGTTGAAAATCAGGTTTTCCAAATAGAGAGCCAACAACTTGGAGAGCATGACGGAAAAAGCAGATACCGGCAGGGAAAACAGCAAGTCCATATCCCTGCCGCCAAACACGATGCCGCTGGCTCCCATAGAAGCAAACATCAAAGAAGCGGCGCAGGCCACCACCGCCATGAGTATGGGCAGCAGCTCCAAAAGGCCCACAGGCTGCAGCGACTGCGCCAACAGTAAGCTGTACACCACAGAGATATAGACGGACAGCCCGCCCATCAACAATACGATCAACGCGCCGGAAGCCTTCTTTTTCCCCTGCTTGTTGTTGCTGAAGGAGGTGAGCATTCCCAACAGATTCACGCGCATCAGCGCCAGAGTTTCACGCATGGCTATTCCCCCCCTTTTTTCTGTTCCAAGCCGTATTTCCGGGCGGCGCCGGCACGGCCCAAAGGAAGAGCAGGGCAGTTTTCCCATATGCTCGGCTCAATGATTTTCATGTTATTCTCCAGCCCCTTCCTTGGCCAGCTCTAGAAACACGCTTTCCAGGTCGGAATTGCCCACCACATCTTCTGTACGGCCGATTTCGATCAGTCTGCCGCCGCGGATGATAGCGATGCGGTCGCAGAGCTTTTCCGCCACTTCCAGCACATGGGTGGAAAAAAACACGCTTCCGCCCTGTTCGCAGAGCTCTTTGAGGAATTGCTTCATGGTAAAGGCGGCGGCCGGATCCAACCCCACGAAAGGTTCGTCGAGAATGAGCAGTGCGGGTTCCCGGATGAAGGCGGAAATCAGGGCCAGCTTTTGTTTCATGCCGTGGCTGTAGCTGCCAACCCTGCTGCCCAGGGAACCGGTAAGCTCGAAGGCCTGCCCATACTTCCCGATGCGCGCTTCCCGTTGCGCCTTGGAAAGACCGTAGATATCGGCGATAAAGTTCAGATAGGCGATGCCTGTCATAAACTCGTAAATATCAGGATTATCCGGCAGAAAAGCCATTTTGCGCTTGGCCTCCACCGGCTGCTTTTCAATGGATTTCCCGTCTATCAAAACTTCCCCGGCGTCGAACTCCATGATCCCCGCCACACAGCGGAGGGTGGTTGTTTTCCCCGCGCCGTTATGGCCGATGAACCCCAAAATTTCGCCGGGCTCTACCGTGAGCGACAGATCGTCCACCGCCCTTTTGCCTCCAGGATAGGTCTTTGTGAGATGATTGATGGAAAGCATGTTATCCTCCTCTTTCCTCGGGTCCTTCTCTCAAACAAAGAAAACGGCCCTTTTTGCTTTTCTTCCCGATTATAGTCCCCTGTCCTTCCGGCTTCAAGGGATTTCGAGTTAACTTTCAGGCATATAAATCAACCGGAAGGAAACAATCCTTCCGGTCGCTGCTTTCGGTTCCGAACTGCACAGCTTCTTATTCAAAGCTGCCGCTTACAAAACGCCGCTTTTTTCTCTCTGGTCAAATTCCTGCACAGGGGCATAGAGGCGTTCATCCACTCTGGCTGTTATCCTGAGGCCTTCTTCCACATATTCCTCTGATAGGACGGCTCCCTCTTCCCGCAGCCTGGCAGCCAGACCGCTTTTGGCAAAAGGCAGCAAAAGCTCCACCTCGAAGGTTTTCTGCGGCAGGTTTTCCTCTACAGCCTTCAGCAGTTCCTCCACACCCTCTCCCGTAAGGGCGCTGATGCGTACCGCTCCTTGTACCCGTACAGCCAAAGCCCTGTCCTCTACCGCATCCCATTTGTTGAGCACCGGGATGACCGGCCGGTCCGCGCTGCCCAGCTCCTGCAGCAGCTCGTTGGTCACTGCCAGATGCTCCCCAGCCTCCTCGCTGGAGGCATCGCACACGTTCAGGATGATATCCGCCGTAGCTGCCTGCTCCAACGTGGATTTGAACGCCTCCACCAGGTGGTGGGGCAGGCGGCGCAGCAAGCCGACCGTGTCGATCAGCATCACAGTCTTGCCACAGGGCAGCTTCAGCGCCCTGGCCGTGGGGTCCAGCGTGGCAAAAAGCTTATCCTCCGCCAGCACGCCGGCCTGTGTCAGCTGGTTCATCAGGGTACTCTTCCCCGCGTTGGTGTATCCCACCAATGCCACGGTGATTGTGCCGTCCTTCTTGCGGCGGCGGTTGATTTCGCTCCGGGCCGCCTCCACACCTTTGAGCTGCTCCCGGAGGCTGTTAATGCGCCTCCGGATATGCCGGCGATCCGTTTCCAGCTTGGTTTCGCCGGGACCTCTCGTCCCGATGCCCGCACCAAGGCGAGACAGAGCGGTCCCCTGCCCCGTGAGCCTGGGCAGCAGATATTTGAGCTGGGCGAGTTCCACCTGCAGTTTCCCCTCCCTGCTCTGGGCCCGCAGGGCAAAGATATCAAGTATGAGCATGGTGCGGTCGATCACCCGGATGCTGCACAGTTTTTCCAGGTTCCGGATCTGGGTGGGAGAGAGTTCCCGGTCAAAAATCACCAGGTCCAATTCTTCCTTTCTGCACAGCTCAGCCACTTCCTGGGCCATGCCGGAACCCACACAGGTTGCGGTATCCGGCGCAGGCCGCTTCTGCACCAGGGTAAACGCCGGATCAGCCCCTGCGCTTTTGACAAGTTCGGAAAGCTCCGCAAGAGAGCTCTCCGCGTCATATTCTCCAGTATCCAGACAGACAAGGAGCGCACGCTCCTGTTTTTCTTCCGTTTCGTACAAAGCAATCCCTCCGTCACACTGACCTCCATGCGCCTCACGGCGCGGACGTCCTTCGGGGAAAACAGCCTTTCGCGCTGTTCCCACATTTTTGGAAGCAGCTGTTCAGCCGCTTTCCCCTTTCCTTTGCTCTTCTCCCGGAAACGCCGGGAAACAATTGCAGACGCCGGAAGAGCGTAAGAAAGCCTGTGGGAAGAATCCTCTGTTGACACGGCTGAAGATATACCACGGGGCTTCGTTTCACGCTCTCCGCTGCAACTGCCCTAATCATAGTATACTATTTTTCTCCCGTCAATTCTTTCTTTTCCCCCGGCCGGATCAAGGCCTTCTTCAAAAAACGCCGCACAAAGGCAAATGCTGTAAAACCCGATAAAATCCTGACATATCTCGATAAAAATCTTTCCTTCTTTAATTTTCTCTTACTTTGACTTTCCGCATATTGATTTCCAAAAAACCATAGTGTAAGATAGAACCAACAAAGCAAAAGAGGTGTCACTTGAATGGCAGACTATTATAATAACGGGAACGGGTACCAGCAGAACTCCGGGCAGCAGCCCATGTATAATCCTCCCCAGTATCAGCCGCAGACGGGCATGGAGCCCCCTCCGGGCTACGTGCAGAAGAGCCGCACGGCCGCCGGGGTGCTGGCGATCCTGCTGGGCACCTACGGCATCCACAGTTTCTACCTGGGAAACACCTCCCGGGGATTGATGCAGCTGCTCCTCTCCCTGCTCACCTGCGGGATCGGCGCCATTGTCATTTGGATCTGGGGCATTCTGGAGGGCGTAAAAATTCTCGACGGCAGAATCAACACAGATGCAAACGGTGTCTTTCTGAAGGATTGACGCAGGAAACCACTGGAATAAGGAGATACTATGATGAATAATGAATTTGAGAACAACCCCAATCCTCAGAACGATATTCCGCAGCCCACCTTTACGCCGGCTCCGGATTTCGAAGAGAGCGCCGCTCGTGCCGAAGAGGTTGCCGCACAGGCCGAGCAGGTAATTGCCGATGCGGAAGCCGGGGCCGCGCCGTCAGGAAAAGCTGAAGCCTCCGATAAAGCGCCGGAAGCCGCTGCCGGAAACGGACAGCAAACGCCTCCCCAGAACCCCTTCCCTTATGATTCCGTACCCCAGTACGGCGCGCCGCAGTATACCAATCCGGACCCCAACCCCTACGGCGGCTATGACAACGGCTCTTACGGAGCCCCGCAGCAGCCCTACGGTTCATCCCAATACCAGCAGTCCTACGGAACGTCCTATTACCAGCAGTACAATGTACCGCCTGCCGGTTATGCCCAGAAGAGCCGGCTTGCGGCAGGCCTTCTCGGCATCATCTTCGGCAGCCTGGGCATTCACAACTTCTACCTGGGCTTTAACACCAAGGCCGTTGTACAGCTCATTGTGAGCCTGGCAGGCGGGCTTCTCACCTGCGGCGTCGCTACCTTTGCCATGTGGGTTTGGGGATTTATCGAAGGTATCCTCATCCTTTCGGGTAACGGTCCTCGCCAATACGATGGAAACGGCGTCATCCTGCGGGATTGACAGCTTGCAGAAAAAAACAGGAAGAAGGGGACGCGCCAAACCGGCGCGTCCCCTCTTTCTGTCTTATTATATTCCCCTGCTGCGGAACCCTTCACTCCGGCAGCCTGCGCAAACGGATGGCCATATACTCTCTGCCGGGCAGCGGAATACGGAATTTACCGCTGTGAATTCCGGCGTCCGTCACCGTCATTCCCCAGGTGTCAATCACTTCCGCCTGATACCTTGCGTCAGGCTCTTTTCTGAATTCCCGGAAGGTGGGACGGCCAAAACCGTAATAATGAATCTCATAGCCGCTGTCAGGCGCCATGCCCTCCGGCACACCCACGGTTTCATCAAAGGAACCTGTCCCCCTCTTCAGGCCCAAGCCGGGGGTTTCACAGAGAATCTGATGCAGAAAACGAATCCTTTCAGGGCTGTCCCCGTGCAGCTTCCCCCCATGGCTCCACCACAGCACATCCTCTGGATTCACAAAGGTCTCCCCATGCCCTGCATAGCCGCCCCGGAGAGAGGCCTCCCAAAACCGCCGGGTCAGCTCCTGGCCCGAAATATTGCCCCAGCCCTGATCGATATTCCCCTCGTAGGCAATCTCATCCCACACCACAGGTTTGCCGTACCGGACGCGGTAATCGTCAGTGTATTCCACATGGCGATACAGGTCCTGCCGCTGCATGCTGCAATGGGTAATCCAGGGACGGGTATAGTCATAGAAATCAATGCAGTTATGCACGGAGCGCAGATGGTTGTAGGGATCCTTCTCACAAAGGATGGACGCATAACGCTCCCAGTCCTCCAGCGTTTTGGCACGCAGCAGGTCGTATTCGTTGGCAAGGCTCCACCACACATTCCGGTAAGCTGCAAATCTCGCCACCACATACTTCCAGTAAAGATCGTCCTCTTCCCTGCTCATGGCGGAAAATCCCCAGCGGTCATAGGGGTGCATCACAATGATGTCCGCCTCAATCCCCCTGTCCCGAAGCTCCGCGATGCAGGCTTCAAACCGTCGGAAATGCTCGGGATGAAAGCGTTTGAAGTCCCAGTGGTTCCCGCTGAAGTCCACATTGTAGGCAAAATTTTCCTCCGTCAGTCCGGAATTGTCCACCGGCGTACCCTCATAGGGGAAGGTTTCGGGATCGCGGAAATTGTGGATATAATGTTTGGGAAACACGCAGAATCTCATCTTGTTGAAATATCCCTTGGAGAGTTCTTCCAAGGTCTGCTTGCGAATTTCTTCCGGCTGGTGGGACCAGACATAACAGGTGGTGCCCACGCTGTAATAGGGCGTCCCATCCTCATAGGCAAAATGATAGGTGTTGGCCACCCGCACCGGGCCGTGGTTCTTCGGAGAAGGCGGCGTTACCAGGAAAGCGCCTGTGGTTTTTTCCTCAGAAAAACTGCCGCTTATCTCGTAGGTATATTCCCCTTCAAACGAAGGCATAAACCTTACCTTGTAAACGCCTTCTCCATCGTAGAAACCATCAGCCTCCACCGTCTCATTCTTCCCGCGGAAAATTCCTTTCACCGTATAATCTGTAAAGGGATTTCCCTCTGTGCGGCCGCTGGCGGACACTTCAAATATGTCCCATTTTTCCACTGTCTGCATCATACCGCTCCTTTTCCTTTCTCAAGGCCGCCTGACCGGCGGCCCTTTTTTATTCCGTCCTGCGAAGCAGCCGGAAGGCAGGGCGGCCTTCCGGCTGCTTCGCCCTTCTCATTCACAGCAGCATGTTCACCGCTGCCTTCCAGCCGCCATAGCGTTTTTCCCGTTCCAGTGAGGACATTGCCGGGACAAACCTGACGTGCGACATCCTTCTGAAAATCGACTTATCATAGAGGCCCACGGCAATTCCCGCCGCATAGGCTGCTCCGATGCCGGAAAGCTCTTCCTTTTCCGGCACCGCCACCGGTATGTTGAGAATATCGCTTTGAAACTGCATCAGAAAGCTGTCCCTGGTAGGGCCCCCGTCCACACGCAGCTCACTGATCTTCACGCCTGACTCGCCGCCCATGGCATTCACCACATCAGCGATCTGGTAGGCAATACACTCTTCCGCTGCTTTGACAAGCTCCGCCCTGCCGGTGCTGCGGCTCATACCGCAGAGAATCGCCCTCACATCGCTTTTCCAATAAGGAGCGCCCAGGCCTGTGAAAGCGGGGACCAGATAGGTAGAATCCTCCTGGTTGGCCTCCTGCGCCACCTTCCCCGATTCCTTGGAGGATGAAAGCAGATGGAGATCATCTACAATCCACTTCATCACGGCTCCGGTATAATTGATATTGCCTTCCAATACATAAGTGACCTTCCCTTCCATCCCCCAGGCAAGGGAGGTCACAACGCCCTTGCTGCTGAACACCGGGGCTTCCCCAATATTCAGCATCACGGAAGAGCCTGTGCCATAAGTTGCCTTAATCATCCCCGGCTCCAGGCAGCCCTGTCCGAACAGGGCTCCGTGGGAATCCCCAAGCACACCGTGAATGGGGACAGGCTGCGGCAGATAGCCCGCAAAATCCGTTTCGCCAAACAGGGAATCACTGAAGCATACCTCCGGAAGCATGTCGGAGGCAACGCCGAACATGCTGCAGAGTTCCTCATCCCAGCAGAGCTCCTGAATGTTGAACAGCTGCGTCCGGGAAGCATTGGAATAATCGGTTTTAAAGCTTTTCCCGCCGGTCAGCCGGTAGATCAGCCAGGTATCGATGGTACCGGCACAAAGCCGCTTATCCTCCAGGCCAGGCGTGTGTTCCAAAATCCAGGCCCACTTTGCCGCCGGAAAATAAGGGGAGAGGTTGATGCCGGTTTTCTCTTTCACCTTTTCCCCCTGCGCAGAAAGCCTTTCACAGATTTCTGCGCCTCTCGCGCACTGCCACACCACGGCATCCGCCACCGGCAGGCCTGTCTTCCTGTCCCAGATCAGCGCAGTCTCCCGCTGATTGCTGAGCCCCACCGCCGCGATTTCCGTTTTGTCGATCCCGGTCTTCTCCACCAGGTTTTTCACCGTCTGCAGCGTGTTGCGCCAAATCTCCATCGGATCGTGAGAAACCCAGCCGTTCTCGGAAATCTTCTGCTCATGGGGCAGGTCGCTCCGGTCCAGAAGCAATCCGGTTTCGTCGAAGAGCAGCGCCTTTGTGCCGGACGTGCTCTGGTCAATTGCCAGGATATACCGCTTCATCGGCCCATCAGCTCCCTGGCAGCCTTTGCAATTCCCTCTGCATTCAGGCCGTAATAGTCGAACACTTCCTGGGATTTTCCCGCGATTGCCGGCTCATCCGGCAGAGCCAGGTTTTTTACCCGCTTGGGACAGTACTCTGCCACCAGCTGGCTTACCATAGCCCCCATACCGCCGATCACGCTGTGTTCTTCAACTGTGACAAGGGCTTTAACTTTACGTGCGGAATTCAGTACAGCGTCCCGATCCAGAGGCTTCACACAGTACAGATCCAGCACCTGCACGGAGATTCCCTCTGCTGCCAGCAGCTTCGCCGCTTCCACAGCGGGCTTCACCATTTCACCGCAGGCTATAATGGCAAGGTCATCACCTTCACATAGTGTCACAGCCTGATCCAGTTCAAATTTCATCGAATCCGGCGTGTAGATATCCTCCACCGGATTTCTGCCCACCCGGATGTAAGCGGGCTTATCATCCTGCAGCAAAGCTTCCATCAGGGCTCTGGTCTGATGCCTGTCGCTGGGCAGGTAGACCCGCATCCCCGGGATCGAGCCCAGCGCGGCAATATCCTGGGCGCTGTGATGGGTCATTCCCAGCGCCCCATAGCTGACGCCTCCGGAGATGCCAATGAGCTTGACATTTGTACGGGAATAGGCCACGTCCACCTTCACCTGCTCCATGCTGCGGGTGGAGAGGAAACAGGCCGGAGAGGCTGCAAACGGCTTCTTCCCACCCCGGGCCAAGCCTGCAGCGGTGGAAACCAGGCTCTGCTCTGCAATGCCCATCTCAAAAAACTGTGTCGGGAAAGCCCCCGCAAATCCGGAAAGGGAGGCAGAGCCTCTGGAATCGCTGCAGAGAACCACAATATCCCGGTCTTCTTTCGCGTGCTCCAGCAGCACGTCGCAGATCACCTGTCTGTTCGGAATCTTATTCACAGCACGCCGCCTCCTTTCGTTTCAGCTCTTCCATAGCTTTCTGATATTCCTCGTCCGTAGGCACCTTATGGTGCCATACAGCCTGGTTTTCCATAAAGGAGACGCCATAGCCCTTGGTGGTGTCCGCAATGACAACCGTCGGTTTCCCGCTGCAGGCCCTGGACTGCTCAAAAGCCTCGTCGAGAGCCTCCACATGATTGCCCTCCGCGTGGAGCACGTTCCAGCCAAAGGCAGACCAGCGTGCGTCCTGGCTGTCCTGGGCCATCACCTCTTCGGTGCCTCCGGAAATCTGCAGTCTGTTGCGGTCCACCACGGCGCAGAGGTTGGAGAGCTTATAATGGCCGCCTGCCATGGCTCCTTCCCAAACGGAGCCTTCCGCCAGTTCGCCGTCCCCCATTACCACATAGACCCGGGCGCCGGAACCGTTCATGCGCTCCGCCAGGGCCAGCCCTACCGACACGGAAAGGCCGTGGCCCAGCGAGCCGGAATTCATTTCAACACCATTGACTTTGTTGTTGGGATGGCCGATATATTTGGAGCCAAACTGAGAAAATGTCTCCAGATCCGATTCCGGAAAAAAGCCCTTGTCACAGAGCACGCTGTACAGCGCCTCCACCGAATGCCCCTTGCTCAGGATCAAGTGGTCATGCCCGGGCCTATCAAAATTTTCCGGCGTCACATTCATCTGGCTGTTATAGAGCACATTCAGGATGTCGCACACACTGAAATCCCCGCCTATATGGCCGGTTTTTGCCCGGTAAACCATGTCGAGCGCTTTTTGACGGAGGGCAAAGGACTTTGCCCTCAACGCCTGATAGTTTTTTTCCATGCCAAAACATTCCTTTCCGGCTCATTCGCCCCGGAGATAGGCCTTTACCGCTTCCTCGTTGCCGTCGTATAAGTCCGGCTTTACCTTCATGTATTTACAGGCCTCATAAAGCACGGGAACCACATCTTTGTGAATGCCTACACAGTGGTGGATATATGGCCCCTCCACCAGCTTTGCCTCCAGCCTCTTCCAATTTTCCACCTCTATCCAGAGGTAAGTGCCTTTGGTATAGGGCCCGTCAATGCCCTTTGCCTTGCCCAGGAGCAGGCTGTACTCGCCGTTGTCGCCGTCGAACCGGCAGAGGGTCACTTCTCCGTGTTTTGCCTCTGCCTCTACCGCGCCGGGATGGTCGAAAGCAAGCGGATAGCCGATGCAGGGCTTCTCCTTGGCGCAGGAGATGGGCCAGGGGCCGCAGTGCTGCAGCAGTTCGCCGTTTTCATTGTCGGGATGGCGGACGGTCCAGTCCGCAAAGAAGGAGGGGGTGTTATTCATAGCGGCAGCCTCCGCCAGCACAGCTGTCACCGCGCCGTGAATATCGGTTTCGCACACCACCGGGATCCCCTCTTCATTCATCAGGGAATTGGCCGCACAGGGCATAATGCCCAGCTCGCCTTGCAGGGCGTTCCAGCACTGAATCGCCACGGCATTGCAGCCGTACTGGTCTGCCAGGCGTTTCATCGCCACTTTCAGCGCGGCCACATTCTCCAGCTCTTCCTCCTTGATTTTGACCTCCATGTTTTCCCGGCAGTAGTCCATAACCTGCCGGACTTCCGTTTTCTCTTCCTTTACCTTTTTCACCATACCGGTAAGCTCAGGCATGGGAATGGGAGAAAGCTGGATGTTAAACTTTTCTAGAAGCTCGCCCTCATTGCACATAGTGGACCAAAAATCAAACGGCCTGGGCGCAATCTGCAGGATCCGGGTGTGCCGGAACACCCGCACCACGTTGCACACTGCCAGAAAGTCCCTGATGCCCCGTTCAAATTCGGGATCTGTCAGGCGGCAGTTGGTCATGTATGTAAAGGGTACCTGAAAACGCCGCAGCACCTTGCCTGTGGCGAACAGGCCGCACTGGCTGTCCCGCAGGCGCACGCCGTTTTCATCGGGCCGCTCATCCCTGGGGCCCCAGAGCAGCACCGGAAGCTTCAGCTCCCGGGCCAGCCTTGCCACCACATACTCCGTTCCGAAATTACAGTGGGGCACGAACAGGCCATCCACGCCGGCCTCCCGAAATTTTTTCAGAATGGGCGCCACATCCCTATCGTCATACAGGAGGCCCTCCGGGTTGATGTCGTCGATGTCCACGAACTCCACACCCAGCTCCTGAAGCCGGTCCCGGGTGAGTCCGCGGTACTTAATGGCGTCCGGCGCACTAAAAATACTCCGGCGCGTGGGCGCGTAGCCCAGTTTGATGGTCGCTTTTGCCATATTCCTCTATCCTTTCTATTCAGGCGTTAAGATCCCGCACGCTGTCCCGCTCTACAAAGGTGTTGCACACCTGTACCTTCGTCTTTACGCCTGTATTGTTCTTCATAATTTCAATCAGCCTGCGCACGGCGGTTCTTCCCATCTCCTGCTTGTGCACACGGATGGTGGTGAGCGCCGGATAGGAAATCATCCCGAAGGGAAGGTCGTCAAAACCGATTACCGATACGTCTCCGGGCACCTTGTAGCCGCATTCCTGCAGGGCGCGCATGGCGCCCAGGGCAATGATGTCGTTATCGGCAAAAAAGGCGGTGGGAAGCTCCGGCTGCTGCCGGAGCAGGTTCTTCATATCCTCATAAGCGCCCTCCATTGTGGGAGTGAGGGAAAAAGTATACTTTTGTTCTACTGGAAGCCCAGCGCTAGACAAGGCACGCTGATACCCCATATCCCGGTAAAAAAAGTTCTTGATCCGGATATTCCCGCGCAGGTAGCCGATTCTCTTATGTCCCTTATTGATCAGATATTTCACAGCATTGCACACAGAATCCGTATTGCTGATCAATACGGCGTCAAAGGTCATCTCTTCAAACCAGCTATCCAGCACCACGATGGGGGCCAGGGCATTTTCAAAGGGTTTCATATCCTCTTCCTGCATTTCAGTTGCCAGCAGCAGAATCGCGCAGTTCGGGTCGGAAAGGAGCTGATCCCGCACCGCTTCAAAATTAGGATCCTTTTGGTTCAGATTGTAGATTGTGGTCTCATAGCCCGCGCTCCTGCTCTCCGCCTCAACGCCCTCGATCAGGGCGGAAAAGAACGGCGTATCGGAAACAACCACGCCCTGCTTTTTGTAGATGACAAGCTTGATGTTGTCGATCTTCAGTTCCGGAAGATACCCATGCTCCCTGGCCACTGCCAAAATCCGTTCCGCCGTCTCCTTGTTGACCCCGCGCTTGTTGTTCAGCGCGTTGGAAACCGTCGCCTGGGAAAAACCGGTCAATTCACTGATTGTTTTGATATTGATCTTCATAGGTAAGCCCGCCCTCTTTGTTTCTGTTTTTCTGCAGTAACTTTTTCTTATAAGGATACTATACCACCCGAGGTTAAAAATTGCTACTAAATTTTCAGTAGAATATTTAGATACTCAAAAAATTCTCTGCAGGCTGGCCCCGCTCCTGCAGAGAAACGATGAATCGCAGCAAATATTCCGCAGGCCGTGCTTTTCCAGCTCATTTCAGGCCGCGCTTTTCGGCCAGTTCCACTGTCAACTCAATCATCTCTTCCCTGTCCTCAGGAAGGAGGAAGCCCAGGGCGATCATCTCATCCGCTTTACCGGATACCAGTTTCCGGTAGTGCTCCAACGTGCCGTAAAGCGCCTGAAGCTTTTCCGGGGAGAAGGGAATCACCTGGCCGAACATGGCCTGATATTTTCCATTGGCCATTTTACTGCTGCTGGAATAAACGCCCACCGGATAATCCGCGCCCGGCGTGCGGATCCCGCCCTCAGCGTTCCCGAAGGAATCCGGCTTGTTGCGCACCCATGCGCCGAAGGGATCCGCTTCCTCCGGGGAAGTGAACTCTGTTTCGATTTTTGGCGCGTGCGGGGCCGGCATTCCCTCCCGCACCCAGAGATAAAGGTTCCGCCAGGCAGCGTTAAACACCAGCTCATAGGGATTGTCCAGCGGTTCTCCCTCCACGCCATCATAGGTCAGTTCCATGCCGATACGCCGGCAATTCTCCCTGCCCTTCCCTTCGTAGTAATCCAGCAGGTTATATTTGGAATCGTGGCTGGAAGCAGGGATCTGGTAGGTGCGGAATTTATAGTCAGGCCTGTCATAATCGTCCGACCAGCGCACCATCCTGTTCTCGCTTTCCGTGTTGATATTGATATAAGGTTCCCTGGCCCCCATCACGCTGCCCTTGGGAATACCGTTTGAGGCCATCATGGGCGTTCTGGGCTCGTAAGCATTCATGGGCGCCATATCAGCCCCGCATCCTGCGGCCAGATAGCCGTCAAAAACAGGGCCGCCCGCCCTGTTTTCCGGCAGGTAGGCAAAGGAATTGACATACCTGCACAGATAGCTGCCGGACTGGGACCAGCCGGTGAGATAGAGATATTTTTTGCCGTACTCCCGCAGCGGATTGGCGTCCTCTTCAGAACGCAGAAGTTTTGCAAGGTCTGTCAGCATATCCCAGAACAGGCCCGATTCAAACTGGGGCAGGAAGCCGAACTGATCCAGCTTTTCAGGAGCCTTGCGTTCCGGCATGGGATTTGCCCAATTGATGGGGGCATAGCGTTCCGGGTCAAACCGCTTCAGAGCATCCACCACATGGCCCTTGCTGGTAATTCCCACATAGATATCGCCGCTGCGGGTGAAGAATTTCCAGCTGTCCACCCACATACGGTCAATGTCCATCATGGCGGAGGCGTTCAGCACTTCTACCACCACATTGCCGCTGAACTTCGCGGGAGTTTCCGGCCTGCGGACCAGCACCCTGGTAGTGTAGGGCGCATCCGAACAAATGACCTCGGGCCTGTAATGTTCCCCTTCCCGATAGACATTGGCTGTACCGGACATAAAATACTCGTCCTCCACATAGCCAAATTCCGAAAGTCTACAATGGAAATCAGCCGTTTCAAACGGATAGGACTGTTCTGTCACGGGTATTAGTTTCATTTCCTTGAGCATATTTATAACTCCTTCCCATTGCCGCACGGGCTTTTCTCAGTATTTCCCTCCAAAGTTGAGTGCCAGCTTCGCATAGAAATCCTCCATGGTCAGCCGGGAATCCAATGTATGGTACACCCTGATTTCACGGTTATCCTGACTGTGGATATACTTCATATCCGGTGCAAACCGCGGGGCAGGATGAGGGTCCCAATTCATTCGCTCGCTCTCCTCCAGCAGCACAGTGACAGTTCCCTGGTCTCCCAGCCCCCAGCTCTCTCCATGGGGCCAGTGCTGTACCTGCGCGCATTTCCTGTTGAACTCCACCATCTGGGTAAACAGATAATTGCCGATTTCACCGCAGGGCTGTACCCGGTACTGCAGCTCAGCCAAGGATACGGCGGCCTGCTTATAGACGTTGATGGGGATCTGCCACAGAGGAATCTCAGAGGAAAACACCACGTTGGCGGCGTGGATGTCCTGCAATAGATTAAACTCAAAACCGCCCTCCGGCCACTTTCCGCCGCCAATCCAGATGGCGGTCATACGCTCCGCAATCCGGGGCTCCTTGAGGTAAGCGGACGCCAGGTCGGTGAGACAGCCCTGGAACACCACATACAGGGGCAGCGGATCTTCCCGCATCGCCTCTGCAATGATGGCGTCCGCACCCTCTGAAGGCACGGCCGTCCTCTCATCCGGCAGCGGTCCCCGGGCGCCCCTCCATACGGGATATTCTCCGGAAAGGCCCATCAGGCCCATCACCTTCAGAATCTCCTCATAGCTTGCGTCCACCGTGTTTCCGGGCCCGTACTCCTGGGGGTTCTTTTCAAAATGCCCGGCAACGATCCCCCGCACCTTGAATTTCGGCGTCATCAGGTGGTGTGCCAAAGCAAACTGGTCGTCAGCTTCATTTTTGCAGTCTGTGTGAATCAGCAGCCGGACTTTTTTATTCTCCGGCACTTCAAATGCATATTGGAACATAGGTCCTCCTTTTCCGGGCCGCCGGAAGCTTTTTTCCCAATTCCGGCGGCAAGACCGGGGATTTAATTTTCCTGTTTTCTTATCCCTTAACCGCACCCAGTGCAATGCCCTTGGAATAGTACTTCTGGAGGAAGGGAAAAACGAGGATGATGGGAAGAATGGCGACAAAGGCGATAGCCATCTGCACGCCGGTGCTGGGCACCTTGGATATCTCGGCCGCCAAGTCCGACGAGACGTTGCCACTGTTCTGCGACAGATATTGTAAGTCTGAGACCATCCTGTTCAGCAGGTTCTGTATCGTGAACAGTTCCGTTTTCTTATTGATATAATACAGACCGTTTGTCCAATCGTTCCAATATGCCAACCCGGAGAAGGTCCCGATGGTCACCAAGATCGGTTTGCCCAGGGGCAGCACAATCTTTGTGAAGATCCTCACCTGGCTGGCTCCGTCTATCTGCGCCGCCTCAAACAGCGTATCCGGGATGCTGGTGGAAAAATAGGTCCGGATCAAGAGGATGTTCATCGCCCCCATCAGCAGGTTCGGCAGCAGCAGGCCCCAGATTGTATCCTTCACTCCGACGTAGTTGGACCACAGGATGTAGGAGGGCACCAACCCGCCGTTAAAAAGCATGGTGAAGAAGACAAAGAAGGTAATCACCCTGCGTCCCGGCAGGTTTTTCAGCGACAGCGGGTAAGAGAACAGCGCAGACAGCGCCACGTTCACCACCGTGCCGATCACGGTCACAAGAATCGTCATGCCATAGGCCCTGAAGATTTTTTCTCCGGACCGGAAGATGTACTCATAGGCCCCCAGGCTGAACTTCTCAGGAAAGAACGAATAGCCATTTTTCAGCAGCGTGCTCTCATCCGTAATGGAGGACAGGAACAGCAGCAGGAAGGGCAGTACTACCATTACCGCTACAAGCATCATCACCACGTTCGCGGTGATCTGATACCCTGAATTCTTTTTTTTCATCTCTACTCCCCCCGCTCAGAACAACGCGTTCTCTTTGCTGACCTTGCGTACCACCAGGTTTGACAGCAGCACCAGCAGAAAGCCTACCACGGACTGATACACGCCTGCCGCCGATGACATCCCGATGTTCCCCTGCTTCATCAGGCCGCGGTACACATAGGTATCGATCACGTTGGTCGTCGAATACAGCATACCGCTGTCTCTCGGCACCTGATAAAACAGTCCGAAATCCGAGTAGAAGATCTTGCCGATGCTCAGCAGCGTCAGCGTAATAATCGATGGCAGGATGCAGGGCAGCGTGATATGCCAGATCTGCTTGAGCTTCCCGGCCCCGTCCAGTTCCGCCGCCTCATAGTAGGTGGGGTCGATTCCGTTAATAGCCGAGATGTAGATCAGGCAGCCGTATCCGATGCCCTTCCACGTGTTCACAAAGATCAGGATGGCCGGCCAGTATTTCGGCTCGTTGTACCAGAAGATGGGATCTTTCCCCAGCAGGGGCAGAATCGTCTTATTCACAATGCCGCTCTGCATGCTGAAAAACGCATATACGATGTATCCCACAATGACCATGGACATGAGGAATGGGAACAGGATTGCGCTCTGGTACAGCTTCTTCAGGCGCTTGTTGAGAATATCGCAGATGAAGATTGCGAACAGAATTCCCAGGGTGGTGTTCAAAAAGATGAACGCCACATTGTACAAAATAGTATTCCTTGTGATGACAGCCGCGTCATCGGACGCAAATAGGAATTCGAAGTTCTTCAGCCCGATCCAGTCGCTGGCGAAAATCCCCTTGGAGAAATCCACCTTTTTGAACGCGATGATCATTCCGAACATTGGGATATAGTTGTTTACGATCAGATAGATCGCTCCCGGCAGCATCATCAGGTACAGCGGAAGCCATTTCTTGACCTTCTCGCTCCGGCTTCCCCTCTTCACCGCCGCTCTCGCTTTCTTTTCCATTTCACACCTCTCAGTGATACATAACAGCTTTGATTTTTAAAACCGGATAGGACTGCGGCATCCGTCCCAGCCGCATCCTTTTGTTTCGTGATAAAGAAAGGGGAGCCTCCGTTTGCCACGCAAGTAGAGACACCCCCGTTTCATAGAATAACCGCCGAACCCGTCGCACCGGCAGCCCAGCGCGCAGCCTTCCGGATATATTTTAGAACCCTGCTGCGTCAAAAACATCCTAAACACGGAAGATTTTCGCCTGTTTTTCCAGAATGCTTCAAAACTCGCCCGTCAAAGGGCAATGTTTGTCGCTCTGCGCCCTGAATGCATCAGCGCTTACATAAAATCCTGATTGGGGAAGAGAACTCCCTTTTCATTTCCATCAAATAGGACATCTTCAATCAAGTTTCTGAAGAGAAACTTGATTTGATTTTCGGAACCCGAAAATCAGTTTATTCCTGTGTTGCCAGCCAGGCGTCCAGCTGTTCCTGTTTCAGATCCATCACCTTCTGCAGGCCCGCGGCGTAGAGCTTGTCGTTGAAGTCCTTCAGTGTCGCTTCCACATCGGAGACGGAACCGGTTTCCAGGGGCTTCTTGTACTCGCTTTCCACGCCGGAAAGTGCTGTAAGCTCGGTTGCTACGCTGGAGGAATCATAGAAGAAACCGAACGCCTTGGAATAAGTGGCGGAAGCATTAAAATCCTTATACTGCTGCCATACATCCTCAGGCTGGCCGTTCCACACATATCCCTTGAACTGGTTGGGCAGATGCCAGCCCATGTTCAGATGGTAGGCGGAAGAAGCGTCCTTGCCCTCCGGATAGTCGATATAGACCTCGCTGCCTTCTACCCGTGCATAGTCCTCGCCCTCGATGCCGAAATTCATCAGGTTGTTCCATTCGGGACTAGTATAGGCGTAATTCAGGAACTGCATGGCTTTTACCTTGTCTTCGGACTGCTGGGCGATTCCCCAATCTATGTAATTCACATTTCCAGAGCAGATGATGTTGGAGACGCTGCCGTCATCCTTACCGATATAGGCAGTGACCATCTCCTGGCCGCAGCTCACGTTTTCCTGTACCAGGAATCCTGGCTTGATAGGAGAAAGATAAGAGAATAGGGTTCCAGCCTTCACCAGATTTGAGGAAGTTTCCGTGGTAGTGGCTGCGTCCAGCTTGATATAGCCGGTCTGATACCAATCTTTAATGCGGTTAAGACGAACCTTGTATTCCTCCGTCTCATAGAGGTTAACCACAGTAGTGTCTTGTCCATCATTCATCAACACGCCGAAGGAATCGGAGAGCGGATCCCAGGTTTGAATCTGGCTTGCAATATTAGTGCCCGCGATGCAGTCCAGTTCTGGATGAGCCGCATTCACCTTCTCGAAGATGGGGGTCAGATCGTCTAAAGTTTTGATAGCGTCCACGTCGATCTGCAGCTCGTCCACAATGTCTTTTCGCATAACAATGCCTGCCTGAGAGGCACTTTCCTTGTTGGAGGGGATTCCATAGATAAAGCCGTTGACCGCACCGCTTTTTGCCACGTCTTCTCCCATAAACTCCAGAATACCCTTCCCATACTCGTCTATGTAATCCGCCAAATTGACAATCTGTTTTGCATTGATATAAGAGTTGGCCAGATTACTCACAACAGGAAGAATGTCCAGTTTGTCGCCGCCGGAAAGCATCAGGTTCAGCTTCTGCTGGTATTCGCCGAAGCCCATCAGAAGTCCCTCAAAGGACATTCCCAAGTCCTTTTGAACCTGTTCATCGATCTTGGCCATGACGGCATCCTGATTGGGCTGTTCGTTGCCGAGATATGCCATGGTGATGGTGTAACCGTCTCCGCCCGCGGCGGTGGACTCTGTACTAGCCTCGCTGTTCTGGGACGCAGCGGAGGAGGTTCCCTTACTTTTTGTGCCGCTGGAAGCGCTGCTGCCTCCGTTCCCATTTCTGCAGCCCGCAA
>ENA-OUPA01000169-OUPA01000169.1-human-gut-metagenome-genome-assembly--contig:-NODE-169-length-50841-cov-7.2293_pt1 | contig 50841 bp, 38 predicted proteins | sample MGYA00237939_ERZ548770 | MGnify/ENA primary metagenome ERZ548770 (study PRJEB26490, sample SAMN05356877) | human gut metagenome | biome: terrestrial biome; feature: human-associated habitat; material...
CGTCGACGCCCTCGGCCACCGGCGCCTCGGCGCCCTCGCCTTCCGCAGTGCCCTCGGCAGGGGCTTCGCCCTCGCCGTCCGCGGCGCCCTCGTCCAGCGCGATGGGGTTGCCATCGGCATCGACGGCCGTCACACCCGTGCCATCCGTGGAGGTCTCCGTCTTGGAGTAGTTCGCCATATCGACGTAGTAGGGCAGCCCCTCGGGCATGTCGTTGATCTGGATATCGGCGGCGTTGCGCTGCTCCTCCAGCCACGTGTAATAAGCATTGGACTGGTTGGAAGACTGCAGCATGGTGCGGATAGAGTCCTGGAACTCCGTCGGCAGCTGATCGAGGCTCGTCAGCTCTTCCGGCGCCTCGAACACATCGGTGCACTGGATGATGTGGATGCCGTAGGTGCTGGTCACGAGCCCGCTCACATCGCCCTTGTTCAGGTCGGCCAGGGCCGTGGTGTACTCGGTCACGAGGTTGGACAGGCGGTCCCAACCCACGTTGCCGCCCTCGGCGGCGGAAGCGGTGTCCTTGGAATAGGACTCGGCGGCCGTGGCGAAGTCGAGCTCGCCGGCGTTGATCTTGTCGAGCACTTCCTGGGCCTGAGCCTCGTCGGAGGCCTCGAACAGGATGTGCGAGGACTTCTTCGCGCCGTCGTAGGAGCTCACGTAGGTTTTCGCGCTCTCGAGCACTTCCTCGTCCGTGGGCTCGGCAGCGCCTTCGCCCACCTTCTCCTGCAGCTGCTGGGACACCAGAGACAGCGCGATGTTGTCGCGATACTCGTCCTCGGTCATGCCCACGGCCTCGAGGGCCTCGGCCCAGGCACTATCAGAATCATAGTGGCCACGCATGGTTTCCACATACTGATCGATCTCGGTGGGATCGGCGGTAATGCCCTCGGCCTCGCCGCCCTGCTTCACCAGCTCCTGGTCGACGAAGGAGTTGACGATCTCCTCGCGCACCGACTCGGGCGTGTAATCGTTGTCGGCGAGCCACTGGCCCCAGGCGTCCTCTTCGGTGAGGCTCATCTGGGCACGGATGTCCTGGATGGCCTGCGTGACCTTGTCTTCGGGAATCTCCACCCCGTTGACCGTGGCCGCGACACCGCCCGTGTAGGTGGGCGTATCGCTGGTCTGCTCGGAGCAGCCGACGATACCCAGGGCGCACACGGCCGCCAAACCAACGGAAGCAAGCGATTTCGCAAAAGACAGCTTCTTCATAAGCACCTTCCTCATAGGCAACGGGGGCCGCCGAAGTTCAATTCACGATAGCGTTTGAGACGGTTCCCGATAAGTTCAAAAGGTATTTTCCCACGCATGACGGCACGGTAACAACCGTCGCACAATTTGCCCACTTTTGATTCACGGTACGTCAATGAGAACGAGGAAGAAATCCCACTTCAAAGCTTATGAATTGGGTCATATTCGGATATTTTGACTCACACAATTTCCCATACAGAAAAGGGGCGACCAAGGTCGCCCCCTACGGGTAGGTATGTGGCTCGGCCATAAGGTACGGGTTAGTTCTTCTTGGCCTTCTTGCGGTCGGTGGCGGAGAGCAGGCGCTTGCGCAGGCGGACGGACTGCGGGGTGACCTCCACCAGCTCGTCGTCCTCGATGTACTCCAGGGCCTCTTCCAAGGTGAAGGTGATGGGCGGCGTCAGCTGGATGGCCTTGTCGGCCGAGCTGGAACGCTGGTTGCCCAGGTTCTTCGTCTTCTCGACGTTCACCACCATGTCGCCTTCCTTGGCGGACTCGCCCACGATCATGCCCTCGTAGCAATCGTCGCCCGGCGCCACGAACAGACGCCCGCGCTCCTGCAGCGTGTCCAGCGCGTAGGCGACGGCCTTGCCCGTGGACATGGCGATCATGCCGCCGTTCTTGCGCCCGGCCATCTCGCCGGTGTAGGGGCCGTACTCCTTGAAGTGGTGGAACAGCATGGCCTCGCCGTGGGTGGCGTTCAGGATGCGCGTCTTCAGGCCCATGGTGCCGCGCGAGGGGATAGAGAAGGAGAGGTGCGTCATGGTCTCATCGGAGGCCATGTGCTCCATGATGCCGCCGGCGGTGCCCATGACCTCGATGGCCTTGCCCGCGTACTCGTTGGGCACGTCCACCGTGGCTTCCTCGATGGGCTCGAGCTTCGTGCCGTCCTCAGCGGTCTTGTACACCACGCGGGGGCGGCCCACCTGGAATTCGAAGCCCTCGCGGCGCATGGTCTCCATAAGCACGGACAAGTGCAGCACGCCGCGGCCGGCCACCTCAATGCCGGACTTGTCCTCCAGCTCGTTGATGCGCATGGAGATGTTGCTCTCCTTCTCGCGCATGAGGCGCTCCTTCAGCTGGCGGCCGCCGACGATCTCGCCCTCGCGACCCACCAAGGGACTCGTGGACGCCTCGAAGACGACGGCCATGGTGGGCTCCTCCACGGCGATGGGCGCCATCTCGGTGACGGGGCTTTCCGGATCAGTGATGATGTCGCCGATGTCGGCGTCCTCGATGCCGATGACGGCCACGATATCGCCGGCATCAGCGGCCGTGACCTCGGCCTTGCCAAGGTTTTCGAAGGTGTACACCTTGCGAATCTGCGCGCGGCGCTCGGCCCCGTCGGGCTTCACGACGAGCACCTGCTCCTTCTCGTGCAGCGTGCCGGAGGACAAACGACCCACGCCGATACGGCCCTCGTAGCTGGAGTGATCCACCGTGCAGATCTGCAGCGCCACCGGGCCGTCGATATCCACGTCGGGGGCGGGAATCTCGTCCAGAATGGTGTCGAGCAGCGGCACCATGTCCATGTTGCCGTCGTCGGGCTCGCGGCGGGCGTAGCCGTTCACGGCCGAGGCGTACACCACGGGGAAATCGAGCTGCTCGTCGCTGGCGCCCAGTTCCACCATGAGGTCGAAGACCTTGTCCACGGCGCCCTCGGGATCGGCGTTGGGACGGTCGATCTTGTTCACGACCACCACGATGCGCAGCCCGCGCTCAAGGGCGTGGGACAGCACGAAGCGGGTCTGGGGCTTGGGACCCTCGTAGGCATCGACGATGAGCAGGGCGCCGTCGGCCATGTTGAGCACGCGTTCCACCTCGCCACCGAAGTCGGCATGGCCCGGCGTGTCGATGACGTTGATCTTCACGCCCTTGTAGGTGATGGAGATGTTCTTGGAAAGGATGGTGATGCCGCGCTCGCGCTCCTGATCGTTGGAGTCGAGGACGCGCTCTTCCACCTGCTGGTTCTCACGGAAGACGTGGGAAGCCCACAGAAGGCGGTCGACCAGCGTGGTCTTGCCGTGGTCGACGTGGGCGATGATAGCGACGTTGCGGATGTTCTCTTGCTTCATGAATCTTCTTTCGGTTCGTTTTTGGGCGCAGAAATTATAGCGCTTTGCGGGGGCAATAGCGGGAAATGGCCGCAGACGGCACCGGGACGACAAACGGGCGCGGCGCCTGCGGGCGACGGCGGCGGCACAAGCGGGAGCTGGGCGGTGGCAGCGGGGCCGCTACTCTTCCAGCAGAGCCTCGTACTCCTTGCGTTCCTCGGTGAGCTTCGCCAAGTGCTCGTTCAACGTGTTGAGATTGCGCTGGGCACCGAGAAACTGGATGATGCCCCACACGGTGGCGGTGCCGGCGACGGCGGCGATCATGCCGAGAATGCCGAAGGGCCGCCGGATGGTAAGCAGCGTGGCCACCGCGCCAATGGCCGCCATGGCCAGGCCGTTGCGGCGCTCGTCGGAGACGGTGTCGCGCTGGGCCACCAGCTGGGCGCGGGCGGCGGCGATGCCAGCAAGGCGCGCCTTAATCTCGGCCTCAGTGAGGTATTCCACTTCCACACCGTCTTCGACTTCGGTCCAAGCGCGGGCGGCGCCAGACGATGCGGACGCGCCGGACGAGCTGCCGGAGCGCGCACCGCGGCCGCTACGGCCGCCGCCTGCGCCCGAAGACAGCAGATCGTAAGCCTCTTGCAGGCGTTTGAACTGCTCGGTGGCGCGGCTTTGCAGCTTCTCGTTGCCCGCGAACTTGTCCGGGTGCAGAATCTGCACCGTTTCGCGGTAGGCAATTTTGATGTCGTCGGCCGTGGCGTCGTCTTCCAGGCCGAGTATATGCAGGGCTTCAGTTCTGTTCATGGGCAAAGCCTAACATGATTTTACGGCCCATGCCAGCAGAACCGTTGTGATCACCAAAGGTACGAGATCGGCCGGATTGCCCGTGAGGTAGGTAGAGGGCAGCACGCCGCCTGTCAGCAAAAGGGGGCCCCAGAACAGCAGATCGAAAAGGCCGTGAACGATTACGGGTGCCATCAGGGAAAGCGCCCGCTGCGGGAAAGGGCGCGAGCCGTAGGGACCACGAACGACGAGCAGCGCCATGACAGCCCCGAACAACGTCGACTGCGTCACCTTGAGAACGCCCTGGATCGCAGCAACACCAATGTCGGCTCCTGGCGCCATCAGCGATCCTTCAGGGAACAGGTGGGCCAATCCGAATATGAGAGAACTCGCCATTACCGCGAAACCGACGGGATCAACGACTGCGCGTAAGCCGGCGAACCGATGACGATGAGCGCGCGGCGCTCTTCTTGGGTATGCTTCATTCCGGCGACGCGCCCAAGACAGGCATGCCCACAACAACACGCCGCGGAAAAGCACCTCTTCCACCACCGCCGCCTCCCAAGCCTCGGCAAGCAATGCGCCACAGCGCGCCAGCTGCACTGCTTGCGAACCCCCGTCGGCCCACCACTGACCGAGGCCGCCCACGACGCCGGCGAGCAGCACCAAGACGAGCACAGGCCCAAAGCCACACGGTATGATTTTGGTATTTCCCATGGCGCATCATTATAATAGGTGCGCCTCTTTGACTGCGCCGGCACCTTTCAGCCGGCCTCGCGAAAGGATCCCCATGAAGCCTATGCCCCCCGTTACCGCCTTTGTGTTGAAGGTGGCAGCTATCGTGGGCATGACGTGCAACCATATTGCCAACGTGTTCGGCAGCGAGCTGCCAGGGGGCGCCATGGTCGCTTTGTATTCTTTGGGCGGCCTCACCTTCCCCATTATGGCGTATCTGCTGTGCGAGGGGTATCGACACACCTCCAGCGTGCGACGCTATGCGGAGCGACTCGCCGTGTTCGCGGTTGTCTCGCAAATTCCCTATTCGCTGCTGTTCGGAGCGACGGGCAACGTGCTCATCACCCTGCTTATCGGGCTCGGGATGCTGTGGCTTGTCGACCACCAGCGGCAGAATCTTGCCCTATGCGCGCTGGGCCTTCTTGGAGGGCTGGCCGTCAGTTCCTTTTGCGACTGGGGCATTATCGGGCCGCTTATGATTCTGCTTTTCTGGCATTTTCACGATCGGCCGCGCGGGGTAGCGCTCGCGATGCTCGTACCTTTTTTGAGCCTTGGACTGCCCGCCCTTTCATGGGCAATCAGCGATCCTGCACCGCTGAGCCTGGGCGTACTCGGCTACTACACGGTTGGATTCGGGTTGGCGACAGCGCTCATGCTGAACTACAACGGCCAGCGAGGCCGGCCGTTGAAATGGTTCTTCTATGGGTACTATCCTGGGCATCTTCTAGCGCTGTGGGTGCTGGCGCAAGCGCTTGCTCTCTAGCTGAAACGCCAAACCCTGAGGGCGCGGCGGTCCTTTAGAAGCGCTCCCTTTAAAGCAAGGCTAAAGCGCTTGATGCCCGGCATTCGGAACGGCGACGGCATCAGCCTCGACAGCACTATTGCCCAGCACCTGGCTTTCGAATGTGGCCAGCCGCTGCGCCATCACGAGACGTCGGCGCACGGCGATAACGCCCCACAGCGCCGTTCCAATAGCCCCCAGACCCGCGATCCAAGGAGCCGGATCAACCGGAGCATCGAAAGCCCCCATGGGAACATCCTCTTCGGCGATAGCTTCGGCGCCGCCGACCCGAGCAACCATCGGTGTTGCATCATCGTCGATGGAAACCGTCTCGGCTGCAGGCTGCTTGGCAGAAGCCGTTTCAGCAAGCATGACCTTCGCGGGGGCGGCCTGGGGCGCAGGCTCGGACACAGCCGTGCGCTCGCCCGCGTTGAACCCACCGCCGTTGGCACTGGTGGCGTTATCGTTATTCTGGGCATTGCTCTGCGACTGCTGAGGTATGGGCGGCGCGGGAACCTTGACGCTCGGCACCTTCGGGGTTTCGTTATCGGAAGGCGCCGGCGGCTTCACGCCACCGTTGTTGTCGACCGACCCGTTCCCATTATCGTCGGGAACGACGGGCTTATCGGCAGGATCGTTATCGCCAGGGTTTTCGGGCTTGACCGGCTCTTCAGCTTTCTTTTCGTAGACCAAGGTCATGCCGGAAACGGAGGATCGCGCGAGAGATTCAGCTGCTACCGTAACGGACTCGCCGCCATTCTTCTCTGTAGTTAGATCTTTCGAATATTCGTAGCCTTCGATGTCGATGATTTGGTCGTCCGCAGCTATCTTCGACCCAACGGCAGCCAAAATGGTGCGCGTGTCGGTCTTGTTGCCCTGATCATCTACGTCGCCCACAGCAAGTGCGTTGCCCTCGGCGTCAATGTAGCGGACATCGAAATTCACCAGCTGATCGCACAGTTCTCCGTCGAGGTGCCACGTATGCCCTGCCGCCGCATAATCAGTCGCTCCGGAGCACACCTTAAGGGCGGTCCACTTCGCAGCACTCAGGCTCAGTGCTTGGGCACCAGGGTAATAGTTGATCGACCGCAAAGCCGTGCCTATCTGACTTTGCATAGCTTCAAGTTCAGTTTGGTCAACCTCGTAATTCAAGGGCTTTTCACTCGGTTTTGCAATGCCTTCCAATGCAATGACGCCTACCGTGAACCAGCCCTCCCGGTTGACCTCCAACCCGGCCGCCTTCGCCGTGTCCAGAGCCGACCTATTTAAATGCAGGTACACGAAGACGTTCGATCCCGCCTTGGGCTCCTCGGGTGCAGGCAAAACAAGGTGCTCGGTAGCCGCATCGACGCCGTCGGCCTCTTCTGCCAGGGCGGTGCCGGGAAGCACCGTCAGATTCAAAAATGTCAGAGCGAGCAATGCGGCCAAGCCGGCAGCCAAAACCCGCATCGCCAAACCCATTCCTTTATTGGTAAACCGCGTGATGTCTCCCACGATCATCACCCGCTTCCTTCCCATTTCAGCATCTCGTTAAAGATGATTCAAGTTTACCAAATATTGACAGAATTATCAGCTCATCAACCGCATTATTCGGCCTGGGAGATGCCAAACTCACGCATCAGCTCATCCCGGTAGCTCTCTTCCACAGAGTCAGCGTATCCAACGCTCCCTGGTAGTACCGCATTCTCCGTCCGAGGTCTTCTCGCTTGGTTGTCTGCATCTCAATATCGTAGATCTCGTTTTTCGTCTTCACGAAGGCATCGAGACGCACGCCGTGATTGGTGAGTGTTGGGCGATCGTCGTCTTCGGTGACGTTAGAAGAACCCACCCTACTCGATCACGACCGCAGAAATGACGCGGGAATGTCCCGATCCGTTCCCCGCGCCGACCGCGACGGAGTCGCAGGGGCGCTCCCATTGGACTGCGGAGGCATGCGCGCCGCCGCTGCGGTCGAACTTGCGGCTCCGCACCACCCAGAGGAAGGCGAGGCCGGACGGTACTACAAATCAAACTCCGCGAATAGAATACGACGCGCGTCGGCATCCTTCGCCGCAAGGCTCACATCCTCCATGCGGCCGGCGCCTATCAGCTTCTCAACAAGAGCCCCTAAACGTGCCTCTCCCCTGTCGATGCCTTCAGACAAACCTTCGGCGCGACCCTCGGCGCGACCCTCGGCGCGACCCTCGGCGCGACCCTCGGCGCGACCCTCGGCAAGACCTATCTCTCGGCCAAGCTCTTGACTCTCCTCGATGGCGATTTGCTTTTGGATCTCCAGATCTTCCTCAAACGTAAGCAGCGCTCTTTTCTCCATCGCCCACTCCTCGTCCTCGTTCGCATTGTCCACAGCAACGGCGAGGCGGCCTGCGAACGAATCGCCGCCGGCATCTCCCGTCCACACGTAGTGTAGCAGGTTCCGCAGGCGTCCTTCGGGAAGCTTCTCCCAAGCAGGGGCGGACAAGGCCTTCCAAATGAATCCATGACCCACCCGAGTACCGGGCTCTTCCCGACACTCGACATCGAGCGTGTATACCGGAATCCCTTCGCCAAAGGGATCGTGCATGCAGATAAAGATGATGTAGCAGGGAGGGAGCTTCTTGTAGTTCTCTCCCTTATGAAGCGTCTGCGTGTCGAGTGCACCCTGGTAGTAGCGCATGCGCTTCCCAAGCGCCCCGCGCTTGGTCGTCTGCATCTCGATGTCGCAGATTTCGCCCTTCGTCTTCACGAAGGCGTCGAGGCGCACGCCGTGGTTGGTGAGCGTCGGGCGCACGTCGTCCTCGGTAGCGATGTATTCGATATCCGATATCGGCTCGTCCAAAATGATCTCGATCAACTCCCGGCACAACGCCTCGTCCTCCATCAGGCGATCGAACATGGGCCAGTCGCTGAACTCGAGCATGCCGTCTTTCATGGGAACCTCCTTGTTTCATCGATGGAGAACCCACCCTACTCGATCGCGACCGCAGAAATGACGCGGGAATGTCCCGATCCGTTCCCCGCGCCGACCGTGCTTGCGTCGCAAACCGCCTGAAAGATGCCCCAAAACCGCACTTAGGCCGCAACCCCCTCGGGTCGTTGGCTATGTCTCGGCCCTCTCGGGCCAGCGGGTCGCCCACATGGTTGAAGCCCAGCGCGAACCAGGCCCACAGGAGCACTCCGCAGGCGACGGCCGCGATCGCTGCGACGATCCAGTTGCTCTTTCTCATCTTGAGTCTCTCCTCGCCTGAAGGGAGAAGCTTACAGCTCCTTTGACCGAACCTGCCTGAGATAGAGCTTCTTAAATTTCGAAGGGGACGCTCCGAAGAACTTCTCATCCGTCGCCGTAATCTCATGTGCAGCAAACTTCAAGGCGGCGAGCTCCATGGCGCACAAGAAGTCCGCCACTTGGAAGAAGACGTACTCTTGGGCTCGGGCGGCCTTATACACCACGGCCTCCTTGGAGAGCTCGCGATCGAGGGCATCGTGCAGGGCACGAGTCACCATATCCTGGCCGCCATCGTAATATATCTTCACCTTATCGAAGTCCTGGAAGAACGACAGGTTCTGCTCCAGGAAGACCGCCAGATCCTTCTGGAACCTCGCGGTGAACTTCTCCGGCTCGGGAACCTCGCTCCTCCGGTACGAGAAGACCTTGAACCGGTACGGAAGGGCCTTCTGCAAGATGAAGAAGCTCATGAACAGCCCCTTTCTGTCCTCGAGGGACATACCAGCGTAGTCGCCCTTGCCGTACATCAGAGGAGACGCGTGGAAGGGGACATCCTCAAGCGAGGCATCACGCAGCGCGCGACGGTACCTGACCAAGGCATCGTCGAAGCCCTCACCCTGCTCGTGAAACACCAAGGCGATGATACAGTAGCGGGAGTGGCCGTTCTCGCCACCGCTCTCGTCGCAGAACACAGACACTTCTCGCACAGGAACCTCCGAAAAAAAATGCCGGGAGATAACTCCCGGCGACTTGGTAGAAGCAAAAGCCTCCGATAGATTTATACCATAGCCCGCTCTTGATTTGAAGAGGCCTTTTCGCTCTCTTTGACAGAGACCCCTTGGATCGCGCCTCATCAGCCAGGTCATCCTCCCCCAGCTCGTGACCCCCGAGGACCATCCTGCTCGATCGCGACCGCGGAAATGACGCGGGAATGTCCCGATCCGTTCCCCGCGCCGACCGCGATGGAACCCTCGGCGCGGCCTTCCTCTAGCCCGCCGGCAGCGAGGCGACACGAGCGAGCAGCCCCGCCACCGTCTCCGGATCCTCGATCCTGCTTACCGCAAAGGCGCGCTTTCCCGCATTCTTGATAGAGGCGCCGACGTGGTAGGCCTCGGTGCCGCCGAGAGCCTCCAAGTCGACATACACGTCGACAAGCAGAATCCTTTCCCGCGCGCGGAGGGTACCCCCACCATGCACTTCTTGCCGACTCCCCGGATAAGGTCACAATCTGTGACCTTACGTCCTCCGCCTCCTCTGGCGTCAGCTTGAAGCTGTAGCGCTCGGGAAACCGGTCGAGGTTGCGCGTCACGGCCTGGTTCAGCGCCCTGGTCTCCACCCCGTAGAGCGACGCCAGATCCCTGTCCAGCATCACCTGCTCGCCCCGCACCGCATATATCAGCGCGCGGAGGTCGTTAGCTATGTCTCAGTCAATAGTAGCCGGCGGCCATGTCTTGCGCCCCCGCCTCATCGGTGAAGCAGCTTAGTAGTCGCAAAACAGCACGCCCCCTTAAATGCAAACGGCGAGGGAGCACCCTCGCCAGTCTGGAGCCATCGGGCCTTCCGACCCTCCGGCAGAATCTTTTATACCACAAACAGGCGGCCCTGGAAACGCATCTTTCTCATTTGTTTCCCTTGCGACCGCCGCTAGCTTCGACTTCGGACTGAAAACTATCCTACTCGATCACGACCGCGGAAATGACGCGGGAATGTCCCGATCCGTTCCCCGCGCCGACCGCACCCGCGTCGCAAACCACCAGGAAGATGCCCCCAAAACCGCAGCGACACAGAAGGAGGACATATCAGCGCTGCCCCCTCTGGTCATCGGCTGCTCCTCGGATCCGCAGGCCCTCGCGGACCCGAGGGCCGCCCCTACGCCGCCAGGAACGCGGCCAGCAGTCCATCGTCCCGAGCGACTTCGCGCTCATCCCGAAAGTTCTCAACGAGTTCGACGCATGCGAGCACACGGGCACGGACAAGCTGGGCAACAAGAAATCCCTCGTCGACATCGTCGCGCAGCTCGCTGCGCGCCCACACGAAGAAGAATGGTTCGAGTTCAAGACGAATTGGTGCGAGCCCCGGATTTTGGGGGAGTATGTATCCGCCCTCTCCAACGCCGTTCTCTCTCGCCCAAACCCACACAGAAGCTAGAAGGCCCAGCGGCGGAACTCCTTCAGATAGGTCTTCTTGAAACTTCCGGCGCCTCCGAAGAACGCAGCCTCGGACTTCGTGAGCCCGCGCTCGGTGCGCCGTCTCTCAACTAGCTCGATCGTACAACAAAGATCCGCGACCTGGAACAAGACGTAATCGGCCGGTGCGACAACCCTGTGCTCGACGTGGCTGAGCGAGGCCGCGAAGGCGACCCTGAGCGTGCGACTTATCTCCTTTTGCCCCCTATCGTAGTACACGATGACCCTGTCATAGGACTGAAAGAAAGAAATATTCTCTCTTAAAAACTCACCCAGCTCGCGAGCGATGCGCTCCTCCAGGGCATCGCCGTCCCCGAACCAGCGCTTATCGACGAGAATAACTTTGTGCCTGATGGAACAGCGGCGGCTGAACGCGAAGAGCGCGTCGAACATGCGGCGCCTCTGCCTACCATCGAGCTCGGAATACGGCGCCTCCCGGCGAATCAGCGGCGCGGTGTGAACCGGCCCATACCTGTCGAACCCCGACTCGCGCATCACCTTTTCCAGCCTCCCCAGCTGGGCGTCGATGGGCTCGTCTTGGTCGTGAACGACAAGGCTCACAATATAGAAGGGGCAGTGAGCGGCGAGCGCCCCGAAATCTCCGGACTCGTCGACGAAAACGCTCAACTCGCTCATTTTACCCCCTCCCCTCAGCATGGCACCGAGAAATAAAAAGGCGGGGACTGTTCCCCGCCGATGGGTGGACCCGCTCTCGCGCGCCCCGCGCTAGTCTTATATCACGGCCTGCAACCTCGCGTCAAGCCACGAGGAGCTGGCGCGCCGCGATCGACTGGGCTCGGCCGTCAGGGCCGGTCTCGACTTCGAACCAAGGCCATCCTACTCGATCCCGACCGCGGAAACGACGCGGGAATGTCCCGATCCGTTCCCCGCGCCGACCGCGACGAAGTCGCAGGGGCGCCCCCGTTGCGCTGCGGAGGCATATGCCCCGCAGCTGGCGGGGATACGGAAGGTGCGGGAAGCAGGGCCGCGCCGATGGGAGCGCAGCAGTTGCGTGCAGCGACGACACGCGGCGGGATCAGACACAGAAGGAGGGGGCCGGCGCTCACCAGAGCGCCGGCCCCCTCTCGGTTGGCTATGTCTCGGCCCCGAAGGGCCCGCAGGTCTCGCCCCCTAAGCCGCCAGCAGGGCGGCCAGGTCCTCGCGGGACGAGAACGCACGCGGCTCGGCGTCCGGGTCGTGGGCGGGGACGACCTCGCCCTCCCAGACCTCGCCGCCGCGGTCGAACTTGCGGCTCCGCACCACCCAGCGGAACGCGGGGCGCACCCGCTCGTCCAGCGCGGCCACCTCGTCGGGGAACGCCATGCCCGAAAGCGTGCGCTCCAGGGCGGCGAGCTCGCTCTCGCCGGCGTCGGGCATCACGAGTCCGGCCTCCGGGTTGTACACGACGCCCTCGCCGACGAAGGCCAGGCGCATCTTCTCGCGCCTCTTGCCCTCGGCCCACACGATGCCGCCGACGACGGCGGCCACGGCGAGCCACCACACCACGGCGACCACGAGGTCCAGCGGGTCGTCCACGTGGTTGAAGCCCAGCGCGAACCAGGCCCACAGGAGCACTCCGCAGGCGACGGCCGCGATCGCTGCGACGATCCAGTTGCTCTTTCTCATCTCAGTCTCTCCTTTCCTTCACGGAGGGGGGCGGCGGGGCCGCCCCCTCGCGGCTGTCTCTTACAGGGCCTGGCGTCCGGTCGCGGGCACGGCCTCGGGGGCCTCGTCCTCGATGCCGAGCACCTGCTTCTCGTAGTCGTCCACGTCGTCGACCAGGTGCAGGCGGCGGCGCACCACGACGAGGCCGTAGGCGGCGGTGACGAGGATGCCGAGCAGCATCACCCAGTGGACCCAGCAGTGCGGCTCGTCGAAGGCGCCCATGGGCGTCCCCTCGTCCTCGATCTCCTCGGTCTCGGCCAGCGGCGTGCGCTCAGCGGGCGCAGCGGCCTGCGGCGTGGCGTCGTCCTCAATGGGCTCGGCCGCCGGGGCCGGTGTCGCAGCCGCCGGAGCAGCTGCCGGGGCCGGTGCGGCGGGAGCCGGGGCAGCCGGCGTGGCCGGGGTCGGAGCCGGCGTCACGGCGGCCGGGGTCACCACGGGAGCCGTCGGGACGACCGGGGTCACCGTCGGCGGCACGACGGGGGCAGCCGAGATCGTGAGCGTCGCCGGCACGTAAGTCACAGCGTAGTTGCCCTGGATCGCGAGGCCCGTCGGCACGATCTGGTAGGAGCCCACGAGCTCGCCCGCGGCACGGGCCACGGTGTAACTGATGAGGCTCGCGGGCTCGCCGTTCACCATGCCGCTGACCGTGGCGGTCAGGGCCGGGTCGGCGGCGCCGGCCGTCTTGGAGGCGGCGGCGGCGGCCACCGTGACGGGCGCTCGGTTGACGACCACGGTCACGGCCTTCTCGACCGTCTCGTAGTTCGGGTTGGTCGCGCGGACAGCGACCTCGTAGGTGCCGGCGTTCAGGAACGTAGGCTGCTGAGCCGTCCACTCGCCATCATCGACGGAGTACTCAAGGGTAGAGCCATCGCGGACGGCGGTCGCCGTCACGGTCAGGGTCTGGCCGTCGTAGGTCTTCACGATGCCGCGCCCGTCGAGGCCGTTGATGCCGTCGATCACGACGTCATTGTCCCCAGCGAGGCCCACCGTGAGCGCCCCGTCGAGGAAGCTGATCTCATAGTTCGGGTTCGCCTCTATGATTGCCGCGGTGTTCTTGACCTGAGTCGCGTCTTGATGCTCCCCAGCCTCGACCGATATTCCAGCTTTGAGCTCAGAGCCGGCAACTTCCGCAGCGCCGCCGTCAAGAACGAGGCCGCTAAGAGTCTCTCCGGCGACCAGGCCGCGATCATTGCGCTGCGACTCCACACCGACTCCCGCGAACACCAGAGACTCGCCGTCGTTGTAGGTCATAGTCGCAGAACCCGCAGTTACGTTAATCTTGCGAGGGGTGATCTCGTAGGTCACCGAGTCGGTGCCCTCGTAGTTCCCGATGCCCGTCACGGTGACGGTCACGGTGCCGGCGTTGGTCGCGGGCGTGTAGGACAGCTCGTAGTCGACGCCCTCGGCGAGCGCCTTGCCGTTGTCGGTGACAACCGGCTTCTGCTGCTGGGCGCGGCCGTTGTACACCACGTCGTCGGGCGCGGCGATGTCCAGCACGTGCTTCTTCGGGCCGTCGGGCTCGTCCGGGTCGACCGGCTCGGTCGGGGTGATGGACTTGGCGGCGATGGTCAGGCGGCCGAGGTTGGCGGCGTCGACGCGGTAGTTGGACTCGAGCGCGGTGCCGTCCCACTCGAGCTCGTACTGGCTGAACACGGGGGGCAGGCCGGCGGTGGCCGCCGGGCCCACCTCGGTGGGCAGCGTCACGGAGAGGGTCTCGCCCTCCACGAGGCCGGAGACGATCTCAACGCCGTAGGAGCCGGTCTCCTGGTCGAGGAACTCGGCCATGGAGTGCACCTCGCCGTCGTAGTCCCACGCCTTGTCGGGCGTGGTCACGGTCAGGGGGCGCTTGAGGATCTCGTAGGTCACCGAGTCGGTGCCCTCGTAGTTCCCGATGCCCGTCACGGTGACGGTCACGGTGCCGGCGTTGGTCGCGGGCGTGTAGGACAGCTCGTAGTCGACGCCCTCGGCGAGCGCCTTGCCGTTGTCGGTGACAACCGGCTTCTGCTGCTGGGCGCGGCCGTTGTACACCACGTCGTCGGGCGCGGCGATGTCCAGCACGTGCTTCTTCGGGCCGTCGGGCTCGTCCGGGTCGACCGGCTCGGTCGGGGTGATGGACTTGGCGGCGATGGTCAGGCGGCCGAGGTTGGCGGCGTCGACGCGGTAGTTGGACTCGAGCGCGGTGCCGTCCCACTCGAGCTCGTACTGGCTGAACACGGGGGGCAGGCCGGCGGTGGCCGCCGGGCCCACCTCGGTGGGCAGCGTCACGGAGAGGGTCTCGCCCTCCACGAGGCCGGAGACGATCTCAACGCCGTAGGAGCCGGTCTCCTGGTCGAGGAACTCGGCCATGGAGTGCACCTCGCCGTCGTAGTCCCACGCCTTGTCGGGCGTGGTCACGGTCAGGGGGGCCGGAGTGATCTGAATCGTCACATCTTCTGCTGTGAGGTCTGCATAGCCTGTGCGGGTCGCCTTGGCGCTCACGGTCACGATGCCGTCGGAGACGTTCTTCACGCTCGGAGCCGTAGTCGTCCAATCAGTGTCGCCGTACTTGTAATAGACGGTGTAGCCATCGGCGGCCGCATTCAGCGTTCCGGCAGCGAAGTGATCCTTGGCATCGTAGGTCCAGGAGCCACCCGCCAGGGTGAGCTGAGCATCCTGCACAGTGGCGGTCTTGATCTCGAAGTTGCCCTTGTTCACAGTCACGATGTAGTTGCCGTTGGTAGCGTAGTCGGCATCCAGCACGTTCTGGTAGGTGCCTACAGCCTCATCTTCGTTTGTGCGCTTATAGGTCACGGTTCCAAGATCGTTGCCGTTCACAAGCCCATTTACGGTGCCAGTAAAGGAGGGGTCTTTCTCATTAAAGAACTTCTCGGCGTTGTTCACCGTGATGGTGGCCTCTCGCTGAGCAATCTTGAAATCGTCCTCCGCCGTCAGTTTCGGCAGGTTATTGGTGGCGGCCCATGTGGCCTTCACCTTGTACGAGCCGGCATCGGAGGGCTTGGCGCTGACCCATTCGTCGTTGACAAGATAGGTGTAGGAAGGCGCGCCGTAAAGTGAGGTGGGCGTGCCGTCGGTGTTAGTCACAGAAGACGTTTCGACCTTCGCCGTGTCGCCGTACGTCCAGTCGTCGAGCGTCACGCTTGCCGTGAAAGCATTGAGCTGGGGCTTCTTGATCTCCAGCCAGCCGTCCGTCACGGAGATGGTCACATCGTAGTTGCCCACCTTGTCGCCGGCTGCCTTGAAGCTCTGCTCCGTGAGGCCCATGTTGTAGGTGCCCACGTTCGTTCCCTTGGCCACGGGGGCGATCTCGAGATCGGTTACGGGGGAAGCGGGCACGTAGATAACGCTTATGCCCTTAGTGTCGAGGTCGTCTTTGTTCTCGACGGTGAAGCCAGCAATGCTCTGCTCCTCGCCGTTGTAGATCTTGGTTGCTGTGGCGCCAGCGATCCTGATTGTGAAACCAGCAGGGCTGATCGTCAGGGAGCCATCCTTCACCACAGTGATCGTCGGCTCGTAGTTATTGGCAGCGGCGCCGACGAGCTCGAACATGTCGGCGGTAAGGCCCATTTTGTAGGTGCCTGCATCGGTGCCCTTGGCCACCGCCACATTGGCAGTCTTTAGCGCAACCAAGAGACCCGTGGGCAAGACCTCAGAAGAGATGGTCGTGAAGCCGGTCACACTCTGCTCGGAGCCGTTATAGGTCTTGGTATCGGTGTTGCCCTCGACCGCGATGGAGATCGCCTTCTTGTTGATGATGAGTTGGCCATTAGCAGTCGTGATACCGAAGCGGCTCGACACATTGTCGCTGTTCTGGTCGTAGATAACGGGAGTACCACCGAGCTCGTTCACGTACGTGCCCGCATCGGTCTTGGTCACCGAGGCGGAGACGCCTGCGAGCCTATATTGTTTTCCATCGATCGCGAACGAGCCGTCGGCGGCGACGGCGACATTCTGGCCGTCGACAGCCAGGGCGAAACCGGCCGCGGTGTGGGGGTTGCCGTCGTAGGTCACCTCGTCGCTGTTCGCCGTGATGACAGCAGCACGCACCCTGTAATAGGTGACGGTGACAGTGACGTCCTCCTCGCCCATCGCCCCAGAGACGGTCTGAATGTCAGGCACGTATCCGTTGATCGCAGGAGAAGCAACCGAGTAGCTCTCATCCTTCTGGAGGCTCTCGCAATGGGGCTGTGCCGCCTGCGTGCCATTTTCGTACTGATAGCTGACGGTCAGTGTGTAGGTAGCGGGAGCCACAGGCTCCCACTGGGCCGTGTAGGTGACATCTTTGGTGACAGTCGGTGCGACTTCGGGACTCCAACCTTTGAAAGTGTAGCCCTCGCGAGTGGGGTCTTCGCCAAATCCGGGAGTTGCGGAGTCTTTCTTCACCGTGAACGGTTTGTCCACGAACACCGTTTGATCAGCTACTCCATCTGTATAAGTGACCGTATAGTAAGTGTACTGCGCGTTGGGAACCAGCTTGAGAATGATGATCTCGTATTTGTTCAAAACAGCATTATGATGAAGCACAACTGTTTCAGATTCCATAATAGTCGCGTTCACCGTTATATCCACGTTATTGCAATTTTGATATATTCCGTCATTCTTTTTTCCCATACCAACAGTAATATTGTCGTTGTTGGCATAGAAGTAATGAGTGTTGTTGTCATTAGGACCGCCAGAGAGATTGACCGTCGTAGAGCCCTCTGGCACCTCGATAGTGCGAATAGGATAGTCCGTAGGATAATCAGCTTTGATTTGGTCAAGCGTCATGCCTTTGATCAAATCCGGGTTATAATTGTCGCTCTGACCTGTCGGCTTCGCTTGAGCGCGCGTCATGGCGAACGCCGTCGACCGCTCAATAGCAGACTCTTTCTCCTGCCCGCCGTTACCCTCGAGGTCAGTCTCTGTTGCGTTCACCTCCTCCTCGGGCTCACCAGACTCGGGCTGCCCTTGATCGGGGGCACCCTCGTTTTCCGCGCCCTCCGTCGAGGAGCTCGTCCCCTCCTCAGGGACGCCGGCCTCGTCCTCGGGCTGCGCTTCGGGATCAGTTGCCTGGCCCTGGAGGTCGTCAACTTGCGACTCCTCCGTGGGATCGGCGCCCGCGTAGTCCGTGAACATGGTCACGTTCAGGAACGAGAACACCAGAAGCACCGACAGCAAGACTGACAGGAACTTGCCCTCGGCGGTGTTTCTCGCGTCCATGAACCGCGCTATGGTCCGCATACTCCGCACCTTCCTTCTACTCCGTTTCCTACTACCTTTTTAAATACCGGCTTGGAGACCGGACATTTAAACCTACTTACCGAGGGTCGGGCGAACCTTCCCTCGCTGTCATCGGAGGCTTCGGGCTGAAGCGGTTTACTTCGGGCGATTCCTCGTTGACAACTTGTTAACAAGCTGTCGGGAGCGTGTTCGAAACGTGCCTTCATGTAGCCGTTTCGACACCCAAATCGCACCCGCGCGTTACCGATGGCAAGGTTTACTTTATTGATCTGGGCTTATTTGTCCACTGACAAAAATGAAGATTAAGTCAACGATTATGAAATTGCTTCGAATTTCAAAGTTCTGACCAGGGGTTTCTTGGAACTTTCTTACGAGGTGCCCAAAACAAATTGGTAGGCAAATGACAGGGTAAAGAACGACGAAAATGTTCCCTAAACGCTCTAAACCCTATTCGAGCGGTATTTTTTCAGGGGTGAACGGCGAAAGAGAAAAGCCTCACACTGCTCCGCTGGAGTTCTCTCTTGTGGGCGCGGATAGAGACGGAAGCGTTATGCTGAACGGGTCCTCCTCATCGGAGCGCTTTCTCAGGCCGAGAGCCTCGGGCAGGCACGCCGTCACGTACCAGGGGAGGTAGACAACACGATCGCGCTGCTCCACATTGAGGCGCGAGAGCACGTAGCCCTTTTCAATCCCGTATTCCGGAGTGGCGAGCAGCTTGTTCAAAGCTTCATGGGCGCGGAGCGTGCGGCCCGACTTGATCTCAAGCGGAACTACGTCTCCCCGGGCATTTTCAACCAGGAAATCAACCTCTCCCCTCTTGCGGTTCATGTAGTAGAACAGATCACACCCGCAAGCAGTAAGCGCCTGGGCGAACACGTTCTCGAACATGAATCCGAGATTGAGCATGCGATCATCGCTGTACAAACCGCGCGCCACCGAAATGTCATAGCGACTCGCCAGCATCCCCGTGTCCGACTCATACAGCTTGAAGTTCCCCGTGTCTTCCGTGGCCTTGAGAGGCCTCTTCGGATCGCGTACCACGTTGCATTTCAGGCCGACATGGGCCGAAACTAGCCAGTTGAAATCGAAGCTGAACTTGCTGTAGCGCGCATCCCTTCCTAGGGAGTTCAGTTGGAACCGCTGCGAGCGCGCGTCCAGCTGAAGAGGAAGCTGTTCGAAGATCGCCCTCACGGTTGGCGCCGCAGTGCCGGCGTATTTCGTGATGTCGTGAACATACGAAACCACCAGCTCAGCCTGAACCTCTCGCACCGGTCCCATATTGCCGGCGTTGTCGAGAAAGGCTTGCACTGCTGCAGGCATTCCCCCTACTACCATGTAGCTGCGGAAGTAGCCGAGTAGGGCTTCGTGCAGGTAGCCAGGCACCGCCTGAAGGGACGTGCAGCAGTCCCGGACGACGGAAAGAGCCTCGTTCTGGACACCCATCGCCCAGCAGAACTCTTCGAAGTCCATAGGGAACATGGTGACCTCGGTCACAAAGCCCACAGGATAGGAGCGCACGTGCTTCAGCTCGGTTCCCAGCATCGAACCCGAGAACGCATAAGAGAATCGGCCGTCCTGAACAAGACCCTTCACCATGGTCATGAGGTCGGGAAGCTCCTGGATCTCGTCGATGAAGATCAGCGTCTCGCCAGGAACGAGGGGCTGGTCAGCCATGAGAGAGAGGCGTGTTATGAGATCCGCTACATTGGAGGCCTCAGCCAGCGAGCGCTTCGCCGCCTTATCGAGGTAGAGATTGACTGTCAGAAGGCGCTGATACTTCTCGCGACCCAAGCGCTCTACCAGATAGCTTTTACCGATCTGGCGCGCACCTGTCACGAAAAGTGCTGTCTGACCACGTCGGGTCGCCCAACGCTGTAGAGAATCGTAGACCTTCCTGCGAAACAAGGAGGACTCCTTTCGCTGCTATCGTTTTGTCTATTCTAGCTGGGCTTTTTCAATAATGCAATTCTTTATTTGGTTGATTTCTACGATAATGTAACTCTTCATTTTGCAAAAATTGACGATTTTGCAGCTTTTCATGGCTTCAGGCTTACCAGTTCTTGGCAGGCGGATGTCAAACCCCCCCAATCTTGGCGTGGCGGGCACCAGATCCCGGCTCCTGAAGAGGGACGATTGATTGCCATATTCAAAATAACGAGATTTTACAAGAAAAAACGAGATTTTCAGGTACAAAATAACGAAGATTGGAAGGGGCGAGCTGTAGCGCTGTTAGATTTTCGGCAGCGAGATCTTCGGCAATCCTGCTTCGGGAAGGAGAACCTCACCGCACTTGCGGCTCGTGCCGAAATCCAGTGTCACTCGCTATGAAATCAGCGCAGCTGGAAACAGGAATAATCAGTAGGGCGTTTTGCGCTATAGGGAGTACTCTTTCAGGAGGCGCTCTAGGGCTTCCTGATCACCAAGAAGCAAAATGTCTTGCTCTCTCCCGTCTGCGAGAAGGCGGTTGATTAACGCTGAGATGCGAGCGGCCTCTTCCTTCTTTCCTTGCTCGATGCCTTGCTCGATGCCTTGCTCGAGGCCTTGCTCTTCTCCGGCCTCATAGCCCTGCTTGAACCCCACTTCGCTATAGAACTTCTCAGCTTGGCGAACACGACGCTCGGCGTTGGCCTCCACAGTACTGACGGATATCATCTCGCTCATCACCTTATCATCGTCGTTGGCCGCTACAACCAGACGGTCAATTTGGGCCACAAGATCATCGCCCTCCGTAACGGTACCGTCCTCGATGTATTGTAGCAAGGATCGAAGCTTCTCGTCGTCCTCTTTCACCCACGCGCTTCCGTTAAGGACGATCCACGTGCAACGTGTATCCAGGGCACAATCGTGGTTTTCCAGACATCTCGGCTCAATGGTGTACACAGGCAGGCCGTAGCCGAACGAGTCGTGGACGCAGAGGAAAATGATGTAGCTGCGGGGCAGATCCTCGTAGTCGTCCCCCTTGCGGAGAAGATCGCTGTCGATCACCGATTGGTAGTAGCGAAGGCGGCAGCCCAGGTAGTACTCGGTCTGCGCCTGCATCTCGATGTTGAACGCCTTCCCCTCCCCTTTCGCATAGGCGTCAAGCCGAACGCCACGGCCCTCGATGCTGGGGTCAATCTCATGCTCGACGTTCTCGAACTCGAGTTTCTCTATTTGGATGCCAAGGATCCTCTCAAGCAGGCGCTGGCACACATCCTCCTGCATAATCACCAAGTTGAACATCTGCGAATGATCGAACCCGATCCATCCCGGCGTCTTGGCCCTCGTTTTCATGACTGCTCCCTTCTTCTTGGTGGCAGAGGGGACAGTATGCTTGATCACGACCGCAAAAATGACGCGGCAAATTCCCGTTCCGTTCCTCGCGCCAACCTACATGGCGTCACAAATCAAAGGTCTCAGCCAACTTGGGAGGTTTGGTACCCCGGAGGGCCGTTTTCTCGGCAGGATCGCGGGGTTTGGTACCCGCCCGCGGGCGAATCTTGAGGTTTGGTACCCGCAAAAGCCGCTCGGGCAAATCGCGACCAGGCATTTCTCCGGGCCGCGGGTACCAAATCGCCTAAGTTGGCCGAATTCGGGGTACCAAACCCCCGGTTCTTGGCAGACAGGTTCCAAGCGCCCAATCTTGGCATGACGGGCATCAGGTCCCGGTTCCTGAAGAGGAGCAGTTGATTACCGTCATGCGGCCAGAGATCGGATCGGGATTACGTAGATGCCGTCGGAACGGCGGTAGGGGGCCTCGCCCATTCCGGTTATAACAGCCATGAACACTGGCGCAGGCGTGCGGGAGAGCTCGTCCTTCAGGAGCTTGCCGCGCAATCGCAACAGGCTCTTCGCCCCGGCCTCCACCTTTTCTTGGCTTAGCTTGACTTCGATTGCCGCCCAGCTGCCGTCGGCTCGCTCAATAATGGCATCGACCTCCAGGCCGGCATCATCCCGATAGTACTTGAGCGGCTGGTCGCTCACATTCGGCAATGCGCGCGCGTAGACCTCCAGATCGCGCATGACAAGGTTCTCGAAAACAAGACCGAACGTTTGCCAATCCTGGAGAAGGGACGAGGAGTTGCCGCCCAAAAGACCAACGGCAAGGGAGGGATCCGCAAAATAGAGCTTGGGCTTTGTGCGCATGCGCAGCGGAGAGCGGGCTGCCGGAACCCAGCCGGGTACCTCATCTACAAGGTAGATGTTTTTCAGGATTTCGAGATGGCGATACATGTCCTTGAGCTGAGTCTCCGTCGCCTTGGCGTCCTGCGGCAGCGCAAACACGTCGGCGGCTAGCGTCTTCGCCGTGGGAGACTGACCGAGATTGCGGGCGAGTGACGCAGCAAGCCTTCTTGCCGTAAGGCCGTCGCCACCGAACCGGGGAACGCTCTCTTCGAAAACGAGACCTAAGTATTCCCGCACGATAGTCTGCGCATCGTCGGCCGAAAGGAAAGTCGCCTCGGGCCATCCGCCGCGGCACGCAAGCTCAGAGAGGCCGACAAGGCCATCGGGGCACTGACTCGCGGCGAACTCTCCTTCGAAAAGGGCCGCGAGGCTGACAGATGCCTCGGACTCGCCCGTCTCCGAAAGCGTCATAGGGCTCATTCGAATACGCCCGATGCGGCCGGCCCCACTATGGGAACGCTTGCCTGGATTCAATGGAGTCGATGACCCAGTGAGGATCCAGAGGCCCTTCGTTCCAGCTGCATCGTCCACAGCGTGACGAACGGTGTCCCACACTTGCGGCACGCGCTGCCATTCGTCGATGACATGCGGATGCTCTCCTGCAAGAGCGTAAGAGGGATCGGCCTGCACGATTTGCAGGTTCGCGCCGCGATCGACGTAGGTGATGCTTTCGCCATGGGCCATAGCGGCCCACGTTTTGCCGCACCACTTTGTGCCCGATATCTCAACAGCGCCGAAAAGGCGCAGATAGCGTTCGATTTGCGCATCGGCAATACGAGGACGATAAGCGCCAGACGCAAGTAATTTTTCCGCAATCGGCTACGCAGTTAGTGCGCCGGAACAATCAATTGTGTGTTCCTTGCCAGCCAGTGAGTCGATATTTTCCACTGTGATGCTGAGCAGAGAGTTTTCGGCCCTCGGGCGCTATTCCGCATTGATGCGGGTGCGGGTTATTTTATCCCAGCGGCGATCTTTCTTACGGTAGCCCACCAAGGCCAGCATGCGCGTGACGGCCATGATGAAGCGCAGGATAGTCACCTCGAACAGCGACAGGCACAGCGCGCGCACCACATCGAGCTTCGACAGATGCAAGTCGCGAGTCTGCACGCGGGAGAAAAACGCTGTCAGCGACATGATGGCGCCGTAAACCGCATATATGAGGAAGAACAGAATCATGTAGGGCACGTTCACGAAGTTGAATGCCACAGCCAAAACCATCGTGAGGATGCCGAATAACTCGATAACGGGAGACAGCAGCTCGTACACGAGAAAATACGAGTAGGAAAGCGCGCCCACCAGGCCGTAGCGCAAGTTGGCGAACACTCGCCAGTGCTTGGTCATGCATTCGAACAGGCCGCGGTGCCAGCGCTTGCGCTGGTTGATGAGGTCATGCAGACTCGCCGGGGCCTGACTCCAGCAAATGGCCTCGGGAGCGTACTTGATGAGGTAGTCGCGGCCGCTCGTACGGCAGAAGACGTGCAACTTCGTGACCAGTTCCATATCTTCGCCCACGGTATCGCGGTCGTACCCTCCGCAGGCGACGACCACATCCTTGCGAAATAGGCCAAAGGCGCCAGAGATGATGAGATTGCCGTTGAACTGGTCGAACAGGATGCGCGCCGAGAGGAACGAACGGTCGTATTCCAGCACCTGCATGGCGGGAATGGTCTGCTTGGGCAGCGAGTAGCTCGTGAGCCGACCGTCCTTCAGCTCCACGCCGTTGGAAAGACGCACCAGGCCGCCGACGGCCACCACGTTCTCATGTTCGATGACCGGGGCAACAATTTCGTGCAGCGAGTCGTACTGCAGTACGGAATCGGCATCGATGCCAACAAAGTAGGGATACTGGGAGAGGTTGATGCCCATATTCAGGGCGTCGGCCTTGCCGCCGTTCTCTTTGCGCACCAGCGTGATGGGCACCGAACCCGCCATGCCGTACCACACGCTTTTCACGGGGTTGCAAGGCACCTGCAGACGGATGGGGCGCTCTATCTCATGCAGATCGAAGGCGTCGATGACCTGTTGAGCCGTGTCGTCGGTCGAGCCATCGTCCACCACAATGATTTCATAGAGGCTGTAGTCGAGCTTGAGCAGAGACGATACCGAGCTGACCACCGTGACGCTCTCGTTGTAGGCGGGCACGATGACGGAGACGGGCACGTAGCAGTCGGCCATGATTTGGTTCTTGTAATGGGTCTCACGCTTGCGTCGGTAGAGAAACGACGAGCCCACCGTCACCGACAGGAACAGGAAGGTAGAGTACCCGATGAGGTACAAGATGAAGAAAACGCCGACGACGCTCAAGAACGTCTGTATCACCGCGGCCCCGGTAATCGTGGTCATGGGTTCATCCCCTCCAGTTCCCAGCGGTAGGCAATCATCTCGCGCGCATAGCGATCGTCGCCTTCCATCACGTCGGCCAGCTCCGCCTCGGGCACCGCACCCATATCGTACAGGCTCTTTGCCGCGTTAAACCGGACGTACCACAAAGGGCTGGAAAGCAGCCGCTTCAGCAGCGCCTTGGTCTCGTCGTCGGGGTAGGACACAAGGGAGGCCGTGGCCACCGAGATGTACTCCCATTCGCCAGCGTTCTCCTGGACAGCGAAGGCGCGCAGGGGCGCGGCGGCGGCATCCCACGGGTTGGTCATGAAGTAGCGCATACAGGCGATACGCACCTCGTGGTTGGTTCGCTCGTCTTCCATCATGGCCAAAACGCGCACCCTGTCGCCCCGGTGGCGCATGCGCAGGAAATTGATGACGGCTCCCTGGGCAGCTGGCGACAGGTCGTCCAGCTCAGCGGCCAACGCATCGGCCAGGGCGTCCTTGTCACCCGCAAAGCCCAGGACGGTTTCGGTGATGAGCTTCGGGTGGTGGAAATCGTCGGCGGAGTCGAGCACCTTGATCGCACGGATCATCACGTCCACGTCCTCCAGCTGCGCAAGCGCCTCGAAGGCATTCTGACGCAGGAAGATGGAACCCTCCTCGGCGAAGTGGATGAGCGTGCTCACGATGGTTTGCGACGCGGGACGCGTGCGGTACCAACGCTTAACGATGTAGGCGTAGTAGGCCTGATTCAGCGGTTTTTTCTGCTGGTAGTACCGGGCGAGGCGATCGAAGACGTCGGTGATACCGAGTAAGTAGGTGGTGGCGTGCTCGTCGTTGAGGGCGCGCATGTGGCCCAGCGTAAGATCGAAGGATTCCAGCCCGGGCAGGCGGCGCATGCTTTTCTCCAGTTTGCGCTTGTGACGCTCGGTAGGGAAATCCGCATTCAGGACGATCTCCTCGCTGAGCGCCAAAGCCATGCGCTGGGTCTTCTTCTTGAAGTTGTTGTCGCGAGTGTGCTCGAAGGCAGCGAAGCCGAGGTCGAAGAAGGCCATGGCCACCGATACGCCGATGTAGAAGAAGATGAGCCATTCAACTTGCATCGGCTACTCCCTCTCCGCTTCGACAGGATCAGCATCAGGGGCAGCCCCAGCAGAGGGAGCCGCAGCAGCAGCGGGCTCGGCAGCGGGCTCGGCAGCGGCCTCAACCTCGGCGGCAGTCCTTTCCGACTCCTCGTCCGTATCCCACAGCCCCTGTGGGTCTTTGCCCTGGGCCCACATCTGCTGCACAAGGTAATAGCTGGGCTTGAGCCGCTCATGATACGTCACTTGCGGACCCCAGCCGCGCAGGGGCACATCGAACAGGGCGATGGTCTCCTTGCCCGTGCCCACGCCGATGCCCATGGTGTCTATTGTCTGGTTCTCAACACCGTAATGCTCGTAGTAGTCGGCGTGAATCTGCATCTCGGCCGGATTCGAGAAATTCAGCAGCTGCCAGGGAATCTTGATTTCCACGAAACCATCGCCGTAGCAGAAGTCGGCCAGGGAGTTGTATTCACCGTGGCTGGGGTTGGCGTCGCCGTAGGTGAGCTTCCCCGTCTCGTAGGTCTGGTAACGGAAGTTCTGATCGGCTGCGGCACCCCCGTTCGCAGACGCATCCTGAGTGCCTCCGATAGCCGCCTCCAGCTGGCCGTAATCACGCAGCGTCTGCAGAAGCAACTCGATGGGAACGAACTTGGGCGAGTCCTTGGCGGGCACTTCCACATAGGGATCCTCGCCTGTAATGGCATTCAGCGAAGTGGCCCGCAGCACCTCGTAGCGTTCCTGCACCAGAACACGGCTGTCATCGCGGCCGTTGATATCGATGAGAAAGTCGGCCTGGCGCGCGAACTGGGTGCTCGGCTCCTCGCAGCGGGCCGAACCGGAAAGCTGGGTGGTGTCGATGGGCAGCAACAGACGCTCCCGCTCGTTCACATCGGGGCCGCTCACCATGAGATAGATGAACTTCTCGTCGTACTGCACCGACAGTTCGCGTCCCTCGGCCTTTCCAACCACATCGGCGGCATCCCATTCCTCCCGGTCGCCGTCCACGTAGCTGACGCAACGCTCTTCGCCGGGGTCGAAGGACAGCAAGCCGAAGTACTGCTCGTTGGTCTGGTAGTCGCTCCAGTAGGGCGTCTTCAGCAGATCCACATTGGCCATGGTATTCCATGTGCGCTTGAACCATTCGTCCTGCCAGCTGAAGATGATGGCTCCTGCACATCCTGCATCCTTGATATTCTGCCAGGATCGGACGATGGCGCGCCCTTGGGCGGCCTCGTCCATAAAGCCCTGGTTGCGATGGGTGTTCGCGTCCCACTGCGCCATGCCACGACCGCTGGGCACGCCGAACTCGGCAATAACGACAGGCAGGCTGTGATGCTCCTCAATGAGCTTCAGATACGTGTAATAGGTGTTGACGTTGCCCTGGGGGTCGCGCTGCTCGTAGTACTCGGGCAAATGGCGCAGGTAATCGGGATAGTACGGGTAAATATGATACGACGCGAACATGCCTGAGAGCACCTTGTTCGTAGCCTGAATATGCTCGACGTCGATGCTCGCGTACTTGGTGAAGAAGGCCTGCAGCGCCTCGGGATAGTCGAAAGGGTCGGTGGTGGGCCAGTTGCTGAATGCCACGAGGCGCTGCGCGGCGTAGCGATCGGTCTCGTAGCGGAGCACCTCGTTGCCCACCTGGGCGAGCATGGCCTCGAAAGGCGTGGCGTCGGCAGTTGTGGCAAGGTAGTCGCCCTTGAAGGAGGCGCGATCCTCCTGCATCATGTCGGTGTAGGCGACGGTGGCCGCCTCCCATTCCACACCCAAAAGGTAGCCCGTAACCCAGGGCGATATGTCCTTGGTGTAGAAGCCCGTGCCGGAGACGCGGCCCAACTCCACGAAGCGCTGGCCGTGGATGACATCGACCACCGTGCGAGCATCGGCTTTGAACTTCTCCAGGTAATCGTCGTCGAAGGCGTCGCGGTGGGAATTCTGGATGTAGTCGTCGACCCACACGCCATGCAGCAGGTACAGAGGATCGTCGTTGCCCTCGTTGAACTCGTAGAACGCCTCGTAAAAATCGGATCCCAGAAGCGTGTACACGCGGATGGTGTTGGCGCCCATAGCCTTGATTTGGCTGAACCAGCGCAGGTAGGTTTCCTTATCGATGGCGTAATCGGTGGCGAAGTGGCCGGGAATACCCGAGCCCATGTCAACACCGCGGATTTCGTAAGGTGACGAAGACTGGGCGGGGTCCTCCATCAGATAAAGGTTCTTCCCCTCCTGGTGGGCCACCACTTCAATGGGCCGGTTCGCGTTCTGGGGCCACGGAAGGTAGAACCCGTGGAACAGATATGCATAGGCAAGTCCGATACCAAGGGCCAGCAAACAGCAGCACGCTATGATGTATCTCTTCACGGTTCCTCCCTTCTAATGGTTGTAGCGCTTAACGGCCGACTCGTGAGAGTATTGCCGGATATTCTCGATGTTGCGATCAAGCCAGGCCGCGCGGCCCAGCAGGCTGTCCTTCATCTGGGTGAGCGCTTCCTCGTAGGAACGCGGATTGCGCTCGTCGGGGACGAGTTTCATGTTGGCCTCCACGTTCGCAGGATCGTAGGAGTAGCCCCACCGCTGGTCGTTGCGCTCGCGTGCGGGGCCCAAGTAGTCCGCCGCTTCGCGGAGGTAACTTTCCAAACGCTCGTCCGACAGAATTGTTTCCCGCAGCTGCCGATAGCGCTCGATCACTTGGTCGGTGAACTGCTCGTCTTTGGTCAGCATGAAGAACAGCGGTCGGTCGATCATGATGAAGCCGTTATCCGACAGATCCCGTTCCATATAGTTGTTGAAGGCGTTGTTGAAATCCCACAGCGGCCCAATGCAGAGTTTCCCACCGAAATCCTGGTAGAAGTACGTGGAGAACAGGCCGGCATCGCTGTTGAGAGCCAGCTCGTTGACAATGAAATAGTCGACGAACGTGTCGACGTCGATGGTGCTTTTGTAGCCGTACGGGTCGGTGTCGTAATCGAAGGAGTACAGCGCCTTTTCGAAGCGATTGAACTCGTCGCAGATCCACTGACGCTGATCCGGGGTGAGCACGTCCTCCGAGGGGTAGACGATGTCGAGGGGAGACGTGGTCTCCTTCGTTTTTGTGAGGAAATCGAAAGCGATGCCCGAGTCCTTCGAAAGCCAATCACGCTTGACGATGAAGCTGGTGGCTGGCGAGGAGGGGTCAGTCTTGCGGATATCGACCCGCTCGGGGTCGCGGCGGATGCTTTCCATCAGCAGATAGACGCCCTGATAGTCGCCGTCGACAAACAGTTCGCACAGACGCACTTCGGGGGTGAAGGGCAAGATTTCGCCGAAAAGATTGAAGGCGACATAGTTGCGCAACAGCGTTTTGTCGAGGAAAGGGCCGTTGAGCACCCAGTTCGAGCCTGCGCCCATGTCGAGAAGATCCTCTGGCGCCGGCGTGAGACGGTCGTCTTCCGTGAACCGCAGCTGGTAGCTTTTCTTGTCGAAAACGCGGGAGGAATGACCGCGGATATGCATCTCCGCCCGAGCTTCAACGGCCGACTCGTCGCTGAGCCGGACGGCACGAGGCTGCTCGTTGGAAGCGGCTCGCAGTTGAAAGCGGACGGAAATGGACTCCTCTCCAGTAGCGCTGAGCGTTGTTTCTGCGATGCCCTGCTCATCGTGGGCCTCGACGCCCGCATCGTCCAGCACTGCATCGCCTGGGATGGGCTGACCGCCGGCGTCGATGGAGATCACGGGCAGGTGGCTAGCGAATTCGCGCGGGTCGGTTTCCAACTGGCTGGCCGCGCGTTGGTCAGCCTTCGGCAAATCAGCCAGAGCTTGGGCCTGCTCGTGCTGATGGTAGCGTGTCAGCTTCTCGGGGGGCTTGTCGGCGAGCACGGTCGCGCCCGCGCACACCACGAGCACGAGCGCCATCGTCGCCAATGATGCCACACGGTACTTCATTGCCGCGAACCCTAGCTGCCGATCTCGTCGTTCTGGGCGACGATGTTCACATATTCAATGCCGCCCAACGCGTAAAGGTCGGTGGTGATGGGGTTGTCGGCACGGCGCTGGCTCTTCAGCAGCACGCCGCGAGACAGCTCGTACATCAGCTCGATGGACTCGTCAGTGGTGTTCTTCACTCTCTCCACCGCGCGGCTACGGAAGTACTCGAACACGAGTCCTTCGATGGCGAGCTCTTGGGCGCGCGATGCGCGGATGACCAGCAAAGTGCGCACATCGTTGCGCACGCGACCGAGAATGAGCAGCACGACAAACACCGCAGCGCTGCCGATGCCAGCGGCCATGAACTGGCTTACGCCACAGCAAATGCCGCAGATGATCGCCCAGAAGATGTAGGTGGTATCTCGTGCATCCTTGATGGCGGTGCGGAAGCGGACAATGGAGAGTGCGCCCACCATACCGAGGGACAGTGCGATGTTGTTGCCGATAACGGTCATCACCGTGGCCGTGAGCACCGTGAGCGTGATGAGGTTGATGTTAAACTTCTGCGAGTAAATCGTGCCCGCATGGGACAGCCAATAGGAAAGAAAGATCACCAGGCCCAGCACCACGGAGACGGCCACGCGCAACAAGATATCCTCGGCCGATACGCCGCCATTCGAAGTCTCGAAAAGCTGGTAGATCTGTTCTTTCATGCTGATTGCCTTCCCTTAGAACTGATAGGCCATAGTTGTGCTGCGTGCCAAGCAGTACTTGCTGACAGAGAGTTCGCTTTTGTCGGCGCCGTTGAGCAGCGTGCGGATGTAGCTGAGCAAAAAGCCGTCGAACTTCACTTCGAGAATCACGTTGAAGGAGTCGAATACCGGGCTGAGGCTGAGCTTCTCGCTAAAAAGGTCGAGGCAGGTTTCTGTAGCGCGGATATTGCGATCAAACGTGATACGGATTTTGTTCTCCTTGGCGATAAACGCCGTACGGTCGTATTCCACGATGGTTTTGGGCCGGTAGCCGTTGATGGCCATAAGGCCGTGCATTTCCGCCGCGAAAGGTTCAGAGCGCTCGGCCAAAAATCCATAGGATCCTTCCATAAGAAGGCGCGCTTCATGGCGGCTGACGAACAGCGAGCGCTTCTGCTGCACCTCTCCCTGCTTCTGCTTCAATTCCAACAGAGCGAAATCGGCGTCGGGAGAATAGGTGCGCAAGCGAACTTTGCGGCGGGGGTCGAGGCCGAAGAGTTTTTCGGCATAATCTCGGTCATGAGGAGTATCGAAGTACAGCGAGCGCACGGGATAGCCCTGGGCTCCGTTATGCGCATCTCCTTGCAGCACCGCCGCCAGCTGACTTTGCAATGTCTGCGCGGACGCCAAATCGAGAAGAAACTTCTTCTCTTTCCGATTGACGTTGCGCATTGCTGCTCTCCCTTGAAATTCTATTCGCCCATGCCGTAATCCGGCGTGAGTTTCCAAATATTGGATTTGTTGACCTTACTAGTCTTTATAACAGAATGTCAACGCGATGCCTAGACTATTAGGAATGCTATTTGTGACACGAGGAAAGCCCTATGCGTCTTTTTCCCCCACAATCGGCGCTATTTTTCTGCGTTGCCAGGTAAAAAGAAAAGGTCAGCGGCATTTCTAAGCGGCTGACCTGGTAATTCATGGTGGAGCGTAGGGGGATCGAACCCCTGACCTCAGGCTTGCAAAGCCCGCGCTCTCCCAGCTGAGCTAACGCCCCATGGCATGCACTAGCAGCCATCACTTTACTCGTTCGGGATTTCGTCAGTTTAAAGAAAATCGGCCGATTCTGGCCCGAAATATAATAAACGCTCCACCGGCTAACTCGGCTCACGGTGGAGCGTTTATCGCAAAGTAATGGTGGGCCCGAATGGATTTGAACCAGCGACCTCACGCTTATCAGGCGTGCGCTCTAACCAACTGAGCTACGGGCCCTTGAAAAAGTGCTTGACTATCTTAAGCCTGTTTCATAGGTGAGGTCAAGGAAAATTTTTCCGATTTCCAAAACGTACACGAGTGGCGGTGGGCGGTGGGCGGCTTTCTGCTCCTTTCCGCGGCTTTCCGGCTCTTCGCGGCTTTCCGGCTTGCCTCTCCTTTCCGCGGGCCTCTTGTTCCCTCGGTGACACCATCTCTTTCTTGCATGCGCGAAAATCGACTTATATAGCATTCAGAAAATCATCTGTGCCCATTTTTGGACTTATATAGCGCTTTATAGCCCTTACGACGGTTCCAAAATGCTATATAAGTCCGATTTCTTGCATTTAGGACAGTGATTTTGTCACTAATAAGGTTGTGGCCCAGGAAAGCGAACTACAATGCATGGCGAGCAGTAGAAGTTTGACTAAAGGACAAAGCATGGTTCCGTTGAAAGTGTTGACATTGGTGGTGGCGGGGCAGAACCAGCCGTCCGTGCTGGTGCTGCAACCCGTAGAGGAGACGCCAGCGGGGAAAGCGCGCATTGTGCCCATTTGGATTGGCCCCACCGAGGCGGCACAAATCGGGATGGCACTGGAGCATGTGAAGTTCGCGCGGCCCATGACCCACGACCTCATGCTGGATGCGCTCACCAATTTGGATGCGCGCGTCGATTCCATGGTGATTTACGGATCGAAGGGGCAGATGTTCTTCGCGCACCTGATTCTTTCGCAGGGAGGGCGGCTCATCACCTTAGACGCCCGGCCGAGCGACGCCATTGCCCTAGCGCTTCGGCAAGATGCGCCGCTCTATATAGAAGAAGTCGTACTGGACGCTTCTTCGTTCCCGTTTCTCTTCAAAGGGGAGAAGCAGACGGAAGAGGAACTGGCGGCGTTCAAGACGTTCCTCGATCATATATCCCCCGAGGATTTCGGAGATATCGAACAGCTTTAGTTTTCTTTCATCTGTGATAATATAACTGAACCAGCAAAGTCCGTGTGCGGGCGGGGCCTACTACAAAGGAGGCTTCGCCTATGAATGAATTCCTGATTGCTTTGGCCGCCATGGCCAACGTGGTGACAGCTTTGCTATCACTGTGGCGGGAGTATAAGCACCAACGGATGGAGAGGATAGACAAGAGGGACTAGCAGCAACTAGTCCCTCAAGTTGTTAACCCGCTCCGCCCGCTCAACCGTTAACCAAACGACGGGCTTAGCTGGTGTTTCTACTATAGCACGTTTTCTAGCGTTTTGCTACTATTCCGTCGCTTCTCCCTCGTCGCCCAGATCGTCGTCGAGGTCGTCGATGGCGAGGGTTCCCTCCTCGCTCTCCTCCTCGAGCAGACCCATCTGGTTCTCATCGGCAGACGCCGTCTTCTTAGCCTTCTTCTTGCCGGTGGACGCGATGGCCACCGCGCACACCTTGTCCTTGTCGGCGACGTTCATCACCTTCACGCCCTGGGTGGAACGGCCCAGCTCGGAAATGCCCTTCACCGGGGTGCGCACGATGACGCCTTCCTCGGATACGATCATGATCTCGTCATCGGGGCCGACGATCTTCATGACCGACAGCAGACCCTTCTTGTGGGTCATCGTAATGGTGTAGACGCCCTGGCCGCCGCGATGATGCTCGGGGTATTCCTCGATCTTCGTGCGCTTGCCGTAGCCCTTCTCGGTGATGACGAACAAGTCGGTGCCGGGCTTGGCGATTTCCATGCCGAGCACGTGGGCGTCGGCCGGCACGTTCATGCCGCGCACGCCCATGGTGCCGCGGCCCATGGCGCGGGCCTCCGATTCATCCCACAGAATGGCTTTGCCGGCGCTGGACACCATGATGACCTTCTCGCCCTTGGCCACGCGCTTCACGGAAATGAGCTCGTCGCCGTCCTTCAGGTTGATGGCGATGAGGCCGTCGCGACGAGTGCGGTCGTACTGGTCCATGGAGGTCTTCTTCACGTTGCCCTGGGCCGTGGCGAACATGAGGAACTCCTCAGCCGGGAAATCCTTCGTGGCAATGACAGCCGAAATGGACTCGCCCTTCTCTAGCGGCAGCAGGTTCACGATGGCGGTGCCGCGGGCATGGCGGCCAGCCTCGGGAATCTCGTACACCTTCAGGCGGTAGACCTTGCCCTTGGTGGAGAAGAACAGCATGTAGGAGTGCGTGGAAGCCACGAACAGGTGCTCTACGAAGTCGGCGTCCTTCAGGTTCACTCCCTGCATGCCCTTGCCGCCGCGCTTCTGCTGACGGTAGGTGCTCACGGGCAGGCGCTTGATGTAGCCGGCCTTGGTCATGGTGACAACCATGTTCTCCTCGGCGATGAGATCCTCCACCTCGATATCCTTGGCCTCGCCGGTCAGGCGGGTGCGGCGCGGTGTGTTGTACTTCTTCTTGATCTCCTGCAGCTCCTCCTTGATGACCTGCTTCAACAGGTTCTCATCGGCAAGGATCTGCTTGTAGTAGGCGATCTTCTCGCGCAGCTCGGCCAGCTCTTCCTCGATCTTGGTGCGCTCCAGACCGGTCAGGCGGCGCAGGCGCATTTCCAGGATGGCGTTGGTCTGCTTCTCGGAAAGACCGAAGCGCTCGGTGAGGCGCGCAGCGGCTTCCTTGTCCGTCTCGGAGGAGCGGATGATGTGGATGACCTCGTCGATGTTATCGAGCGCGATGATGTAGCCCTCGAGGATGTGCTCGCGCTCCTCGGCCTTGGCCAGCTCGTAGCGGGTGCGACGGGTGACGACGTCTTTCTGGTGCTCGATGTAGTAGAAGAGAATTTCCTTCAGCGAGAGCACGCGCGGGGTGCCGTTCACCAGGGCCAGCATGTTGCAGCCGAAGCCCACCTGCAGCTGGGTGTGCTTGAACAGCTTGTTCAGCACCACCTGCGGAATGGCATTGGACTTCAGATCGATGATGATGTCGATGCCCTTGCGGTCGGCGGCGTCGTGGATGTTGCTGATTTCGGGCAGCTTCTTGTCGCGCACCAGCTCGCCGAGCTTCTCCAACAGGCGCTTGCGGTTCACCTGGTAGGGGATTTCCTTCACCACGATGGAGGCGCGGCCGTTCTTCTTTTCCTCGATCTCGCATTTCGCACGGATGGTGAGGTTGCCGTGGCCGGTCTCGTAGGCATCCAGAATACCCTTCTTGCCCATGACGAGACCGCCCGTGGGGAAGTCGGGGCCGGGCATGGCGCCGAGGAGGTCTTCCGTGGTGCAGTCCGGGTTGTCGATCATGAGGCAGGTGGCGTCGATGGCCTCGCCCAGGTTGTGGGGCGGAATGTTGGTGGCCATGCCGACAGCGATGCCGTTCGAGCCGTTGACCAGCAGATTCGGGAAGCGCGACGGCAGTACCGTAGGCTCCTGCAGCGACTCGTCGTAGTTGGGCTGGAAATCGACCGTTTCCTTGTCCAGGTCGCGCAAAAGTTCCATAGCCGGCTTGTCGAGACGCGCCTCGGTGTAACGCATGGCAGCGGCGGAGTCGCCGTCGATAGAGCCGAAGTTGCCGTGGCCGTCGATGAGGGGCAGGCGCAGGCTGAAGGGCTGGGCCAGGCGCACCATGGTGTCGTACACGGCGAAGTCGCCATGGGGATGGTACTTGCCGATCACGTCGCCGACGGTACGAGCCGACTTCATGTGCGGCTTGTTCGGCGTGTAGCCGGACTCGTTCATGGCGTACAGGATGCGGCGATGCACCGGCTTCAAGCCGTCGCGCACATCGGGCAGGGCGCGGGAGACGATAACGGACATGGAATACTCGAGGAAGGAGGTCTGCATCTCCTTGCCGAGGAACGCCGCGCGCACGATGGTGCCCTCGCCGCCGTTGGCGCCCTCGATGATGGAGCCGTGGGGGTTGGGCATGTCCACCATCAACGAACGGGCGCGCTCTTCCTCGGAGATGAAGCCGGGTTCGTTGCCGTCTTCGTCGGCGTCTTCCACGTCTTCTTCCTCATCGAGGGTGGAGCTGGCGCTGGCGAGTTCCGCGTCGTCGTCGCCCTCATCATCGGTGTTCACTTCCTCGGCCAGGTACAGGGCGTCCTCCTCGGCGGCCTCTACCTCGTCGCGGTCGTCGTCGAATTCGTCAAAGTTATCAGCCATTTAGCTCTCCTAAATATCCAGGAAGCGGACGTCGCGGGCGTGTTTCTGGATGAACTCCTTGCGAGGCTCCACCTGCTCGCCCATAAGCTCGCTCACCACGCGCTCGGCCTCCACGGCGTCGTCGATGTTCACCTGCAAAAGCGTGCGGGTTGCCGGCTCCATGGTGGTCTCCCACAGCTGCTCGGGATCCATCTCGCCGAGACCCTTGTAGCGCTGAACATCGAACTTGCTGGGGTCGTCGTACTCGGCCAGGGTGGCGGACAGCGCCTTCTCGTCGTAGATATAGCGCTCGACCTTCGGGCTGCGGGAATTCTTCTTCTTCAGGCCGAAGATGGGCGGCTGAGCGATGTAGATGTAGCCGAGGTTGATGAGCTCGGGCATGTAGCGGTAGAAGAACGTCAGCAAGAGACAGCGGATGTGCGCGCCATCGACGTCGGCATCGGTCATGATGATGATGCGATGGTAGCGGGCCTTCTCGGCGTCGAAGTCCTCGCCGATATTGGTGCCGATGGCCGTAATGAGCGAGCTAATGGTATCGGAGGACAGCGAACGATGAAGACCGGCGCGCTCCACGTTCAGAATCTTACCGCGCAGCGGCAGAATAGCCTGGAACTTGCGATCGCGGGCCTGCTTGGCCGAGCCGCCTGCGGAATCGCCCTCTACAATGAAGATTTCGGACTGGGAGGCGTCCTTGCTGGCGCAGTCGGCAAGCTTGCCGGGCATGCTAAACGAGTCGAGCACGTTCTTGCGGCGGGTCATCTCGCGGGCCTTGCGGGCAGCCTCGCGGGCCTTCAGCGCCTGGGTGGCCTTGCCGATGATGCGCTTGGCCGGCGTGGGGTTTTCCTCCAGGTACTCACCGAGACCCTGGGCGACGGCATTCTGCACCAGCGGGCGGATCTCGGTGTTGCCGAGCTTCGTCTTCGTCTGGCCCTCGAACTGCGGATCGTGCAGTTTCACGGAGATGATGGCCGCCAGACCCTCGCGGGCGTCCTCGCCGGAAAGGTTCGGATCCTTCTCCTTCAGAAGGCCCTTCGAGCGGGCGTAATCGTTGATGGTACGCGTGATGGCCTGCTTGAAGCCGTCCATATGCGTGCCGCCCTCGTGGGTGTTGATATTGTTGGCGAAGGCCATGACGGAATTCGTGGAATAGGAGCTGGACCACTGCAGGGCCACTTCCACGGTGCCGTCGGCGTTCTCGGCCTCGAAGTAGATGGGCTTGTTCAGGGTTTCCTTGCCGTCGTTCAAGAACTTCACGAAGTCGACGATGCCGCCCATGGCCTGGAAAACCTCGGTACGAGGGTTGCCGTCGGCGTCGGTAATGCGCTCGTCGATGAGGATGATCTTCAAGCCGCGGTTCAGGAAGGCCATCTCGCGGAAACGGGCGGCCAGAGTGTCGTAGTCGTACACCGTGGTCTCGGTGAAGATGTCGGGGTCGGGCCAGAACGTGACCGTGGTGCCCGTGTGCTTTGCCTTACCGATCTCGTGCAGCTTGGTCTTGGTCTTGCCGTGATCGAAATCGATCTCGTATTCCTTGCCATCGCGGCGCACCTGCACTTCCACCTTCGTGGAAAGGGCGTTCACAACAGAGACGCCGACGCCATGCAAACCGCCGGAGACCTTGTAGCCCTCGCCGCCGAATTTGCCGCCAGCGTGCAGAATGGTGAGCACGACCTCGACGGTGGGGATCTTCTCCTTGGGATGCTTGTCCACGGGAATACCGCGGCCGTTGTCCTCGCAGGAGATGGAATTGTCGGGATGGATGGTCACCTTGATGGTATCGCAGTACCCGGCCAGGGCCTCGTCCACGGAGTTGTCGACCACCTCGTAAACCAGGTGGTGCAGACCGCGGGGGCCGGTGGAGCCGATGTACATGCCCGGGCGTTTGCGAACAGCTTCAAGTCCTTCTAGAACTTGAATGTCAGAACCGTCGTAGTGATCTGGTTTGTTTGCCACTGACACTCCTTCGCTCTCGGAACAAAAGAACGCGCCCAGATGCGGGCGCCGAATGAGTGTCAATTATAGCATGGAAAATCGTATTTCGGCTGAGAGTCGCGGAATGGGGCTATTTTAAGGCTGTTTGAGGGCCTATGTTGCGGTTCGGTGAAGACTTTGCCAGGAATTGTGGAAAACAGGGCTTAAATCAAGCGAGAAATGCACGGAGTTAATACTTTGGGGACTCGAATGGGGCTATCCTACGGTTTTGGCGGGTCACACCAACGGCAAGTGGATAACATTGCTCTTGTTCAACATGGCCTCATTAAAGTAATCGATGTTCGCTGTGGTGATAAAGGTCTGACTGCCTCCTTCCATAGCGGTTACCAGCGCATCGCGTCGTCGGCCGTCCAGCTCGCTCATCACATCGTCAAGAAGGAGCACCGGCTTCTGCTCGATGATCTCCTCGATGACGGCCGCTTCAGCCAGTTTATACGAGAGTACAATGGAGCGCTGCTGTCCCTGACTTCCGTAGATTGAGGCGTTTTCCCCATCGAGAGTGAATACGATTTCATCGCTATGAGGTCCCACCACTGCCCGGCCGCGCCGCCGCTCTTCCTCCGCGCGCTCATGAAGCGCGCGGGCCAACGCCTCGCGGGCTTCGTCGCGGGTAAGGGGCTCAACCGTTTCCTCTGGCGCTCCTTTTCCCCACGAGGGAACATAGACGGCGTTCAAACAATCGCGTCCTTGAGAAATCTCCTGGTACTTTGCAGTCAGATGAGGGAGCAGCCGCTCAAATAACGCGATGCGATAGATCGTGAGCTGGGCTCCCACCGTGACGATCATCTCATTGATGGCCTCCACAAGAGCAACATCGGCCTCCTCTTTGAGAAGGCGATTCTTGTGACGAATCACCTTCTCGTAATCACGCCGTACCGTGTAGTAGCTTTTATTTACCTGAGCGCCCAACGTGTCCAACGATGACCGCCTCCCGCTGTTCGGCCCTTTTACCAAATCGAGATCATCAGGCGTAAAAACGACCGAGGGAATGACTCCTTTCAAATCGATCGGCCGTTTCGCCTTTCCATTGAGCCGATACTTGCGCGTACGACCATCAAGCGTGAGGTCGATATCAAGACGCCGATTGCCGTCAGTTGCCTGCATGGATACGCGACTACGCTCCTCGCCGTGGCGAATCAGCTGATCAGCCGTACCATGTCGGAACGACGTGAGCGCCGTAAGCAGCTGGATGGCCTCGATGAGGTTCGTTTTGCCAACAGCGTTCTCCCCCACAAGTACGGTGATGTCCCCAAGCTCGTTTAGAGCCGCATCCTCGTAGTTGCGAAAATTCCGCAAAGAGAGGCTTTCGATACGCAGGGTCATTTAGGAGATGCGCACAGGCATGACGAGGTAGAGGAAGTTTTCCGGCTCAAGCGCGCGGAAGATGCCCGGCTTCAACGCCGATTGCACTTCAAGATACACCTCGTCGGTGGCAATGGATCCGAGGCCATCCAACACATAGGCGTAGTTGAAAGCGATTTCCACATCTTCACCCTCGATAGCGCAAGAGATGATCTCCTGCGCGCTGCCCACATCCTGAGATGCTGCGGAAATCTGCACCGTTTGGGAGGCGTTGTTCAAATCGAAGCGCACCGGCGAGGAGGTGGATCCGAGCAGCGAGGCGCGCCGAACACTGGCCACGAGCTTATCCACCTCGATGGTAGCGCGAGTAGCGTAGCCGTCGGGGAGCAGCTGCTTGTAATTGGGGAAGTTGCCCTCAATGCGGCGGTTGATAAACACCGTGTCCTCGCAGGTCACGACGATCTGATTGTCAGCCAAGGCCAGAGACACCGGCGACTCCGTCTTCGGCAGCGACGCGATTTCCGATAGGAAGCTGCCCGAGATGACCGCGTGGAACTCATCGGCCGAGGAGTTCGGCAGAGGAGCATCCGTGATGGCGAGACGATAGGAGTCGGTGGCCACCATGCGCAGCACGCCGGCCTCCAGGGTGATGAGGACGCCCGTGAGAATAGCGCGAGACTCATCTTTGGATACGACGCGAGAAACACGCTTGACCATAGTGGAAAACTGATGGAAGGGAATTTCTATCTTCTGGTGAACGTCCACTCGGGGAAAACCGGGGAAATCCTCAGCGTTCAAGGCGCGGATAGAGAACGAAGACGTGTCGCAGGTGACGAAAGCCTGCTCATCGGTAGCCTCGACATGGACCGCAGCATCGGGAAGGTTTTTCACAATCTCCGAGAACAGCTTACCGGGCACCACCGTGCGGCCTTCCTCCTCAACGAGCGCGGCCACGGAGTATTGAATGGAGAGCTCCAAGTCGGTGGCCTGGAGGATAATTTTGTCGCCGGCGGCCTCGATGAGGATACCGGACAAGACAGGGAGCGTCGATCGAGTGGAAACCCCTTTGAGGACAATGGACAGGGCGTTGGCAAGCTCGGTGCGATTGATACTGAATTTCAAGGGATGCCTCTCTTCGTAATGGCCTGAGCTGAAACAGAAGATATCGTGCGGGTATTATAACGCCGGAAAACAGGGAAACGGAGAGACCGCGCAGAGTTGTCTGACTAATGGTTGATTAGTTTTGCACCCTTTTCTCGCTCCGCTAGTGGAAAAAGTGGATAACTTCCTCTTTCCCCAGCGCAAGCAGTGGATAACCGTCCTTTTCACTGAGTGGATATCGAAGGTAAAGATGGTTGACAGTTTTAGCTAACAATTCACTATCGATTTTTCTTTTCAAAAACAATGCATTGAGCTGGGGTTTTGTAAATTATGTCAGGGTAATTCTCTTTAAACGCACCTATGTTCGAACAAGATCGTGCTTGATGGGAATTTTCTTCTCAAAGGCATGGGAAACAGCTGAGAAGGGTTATCAAGAGCCTCTGTCAAGGTTTTTGGGCAAAGTTTTTCACTTTTTCCTCTTTGAATGACAGCCGTTAGGAATTCTCAAATTCCGAGTTTTCCACTTTTACTGAATATTTGGTTGATAAGTCGGAATTCTTCAGAAAATCGCAGGTAGTTCAGTTTCGGTTTTCCACTTTTACTGAACAAATAGTGAATTACTCATCACTGGTTATGAAATGCGCAGGTAGATACCTTGTAAAATGATGAAACACGTTACAATATCCTGAAAAATTCTTGAAGCGACGAATTGAACGGCGAACAAAACGGAATGATCTTGGAAACCATGGAACAACATACTTCTCTTCACGACGAAGCTCCCCAGGGGGCTTCCTTCGACTATTCCTTCGTCGACACCGTGGGGCGCATCGCTCTCTACGACGACCTGCGCAGCGCACCACGGGTTGTGGAGATAAAGCCCGCCGACACGGCGGCTTATATCGAGGCGCTCGCCTCCACGGTGTACGAACAGTCCCATGGCGCAGGGGGAACCATCCCTTACACCGTTATTCGGGAGGTTTCCGAAAATTTCATCCATGCGCGCTTCAAAGAGGTAGTGGTCTCCATTCTCGACAAAGGGAACACCATCCGCTTCGCCGATCATGGCCCCGGCATCCCCTCGAAAGAAAAAGCCCAAATGCCAGGGTTTTCTTCTGCCGTCGAGCCTATGAAAAACTATATTCGGGGCGTCGGGTCGGGCCTTCCCATTGTGCGGGAGTACCTCGAATCGTCCCATGGCACCATTACTATCGAGGACAATCTGGGGACCGGCGCCGTCGTCACCGTCAGCTTGGTGCGTGAAGAAGACGATCCTCTGGACGACTGGGACGAAACCGACGTGCTGAGCAGCAAGGGAGAGTACATCCCAAGCTCGTCCTACGCTTCGGAAACCGCCGTGGTTCATCAGCCCTACGCAGCGCCCCTCGCAGCCGGCACCGAACCCTATCCCTCCAATCCAGCCGGAATCTATCCCTCCATGGGCTCATCCAGCGCACCAGGGGCGACTCCCTACCCACCCGCCTACGCGCCGCAAGGCTACAGCGCAGTACCCGCGGCTCCAGCTCCCGTACCGGCTCCCTCTTACGGAGCCCCTTACCAGGGATATCCGAGCTACGGGGCCTATGGAGCCGCCCCAACCGCCTATCCGGCCTACGGAGCAGCGCCAGCATCGGCGGCGTATCCGGGTTACCCGAGTGCCGTCATGCCGGCGCCCGCCCTCTCCGAACGCGAGCGAATATTCCTGAAGCTTCTCCTTAAAGAAGGAACCCTCCGGAACAAGGATTTCAGCGACCTGACCGAGACGCCGGCCTCCACCACCAACACCACCCTCAATCGGCTGCGAGAGGCAGGTTTGGTGGAAATGGTCGGGAAACAGCGAGCCCTCACCCCTTACGGCCGACAGATCGCACAGGGTCTCTAAGACCCAAGCCTTGCCAATTTGCTAGAATTGCCCTGAAAGCGGAGAACCACGGCAAAAAACGCCGGCGGAAGGATGATGTATGGATAGCGAGACGCTCAACGAACAATGGGCGCGCATTTGCGCCCAGGTCAAAAGCTACCAGGATATCGACCCCTCCCAGGTTTCCGCCTTTTTCTCGCGGCTCGTTCCCCAGGCCATGAGCGATTCATTTCTCATGCTCACCGCCGACAACGACTTTATAAAGACATGGGTCGAGCAGCATTACACCGAGGTTATCGTACGCGCGCTGCGCGATCTCACCGGCGTCGTATTCGCGGTGGCCATCGCTGTCGACCCCACCCAAGAGCAGCGTAAAATCGCCGCTGCGGGCCAACCATCCCCTGCGGCGCCCCTTTCGGCGCCCGCCCAACCGATGCCGACGCCAACACCCGCGCAGCCAGCAGCATCGACGATAGAGTCTCTCCCTTCTCAGCCCATCGCGGCAGCTGCGCCCCCCTCACCGGCCTTTGGTGCTCCCCTGTCTCAGGCGACCCCCTTCGAACCATCCGGCATGGTCGCCCATTCCCTTGCAGAGGACGTCGTGGTCGATCACTACGCGCCTCCCGCGCCCGCACCGCTCTCCCAGGAGCCGGTCGCCGAGCGGGCTTCGAATCCCTCGTCTTCCCTCACGTTCGAGAACTTCGTTATCGGGGAATCGAACCGCATGGCCTACTCCATGGCCGTCGAAGTTGCAGAGTCCCCCGGACGGCTTCCCCTTAATCCCCTGTTCATTTACGGGAAGAGCGGCTTGGGCAAAACCCATCTCATGAGAGCCATTCAGAACTACATCGAGGAAACGCGTCCCTCGATGCGAACGGTCTACGTGGATGCTCAGGACTTTGTCTCGAAGTACTCAGAGGCCGGCGCCATCAAGGACCAGGAGAAGGTCAGCTTCCGCAACTTCCGCGCCTACTATGAGCAGGCGGACATCCTCCTCCTCGATGATGTCCAGCACCTTCAGGGCAAGAAGGAATCCATGAACATGCTTTTCCAGCTGTTCAACACGCTGACCAGCCAGGGCAAGCAGGTGGTGCTCTCCGCCGACCGCGCTCCCAAGAACATCCAATTCGACGAACGTCTGAAATCTCGCTTCTACAGCGGCGGCACCATCGATATCCAGCCGCCGGAAGTGGAAACCAAACTCGGCATCGTCAAATCCTTCACCGACGAGTTCAGCCGCAGCGAGGGCCTGGGAAACTTCACCCTCTCCGACGACATTCAAATGTACATCGCCGAGAACTCCGGGTCCAACATCCGCGAGCTCAAGGGCGCCGTGAATACCGTCATCTACCGCATGATCTACTGCGATCGCAGCGATATCTCCATCGATGAAGTGCGCGAGCTTCTAGCCAATCATTTCACCGGCGGCATGTCACGAAGCTTGACCGTGGAGGACATCCAGCGCGAAGTGGAGAACTTCTTCAAGGTGAGCCATAGCGACATGGTAGGCCCCAAGCGATCCCAATCCATTGTGAGACCGCGACAGATCGCCATCTACCTGTGCCGACAACTGCTCGACCTCCCCTACGGCGATATCGGCAAGAAATTCAATCGCGACCATTCGACCGCCATCCATTCGGCAACAAGCATCGAAGAGCGTTTGAAGACCGATCGCGATACCCAGGAAGAGATTGAGGTGCTGCAGAAGATCATCTGCGAGCTGGACTAGTTTGTTCACAAACTCTTGATAAGAAGGGAAAACCTGCGCATAACAGGGCGACTTTTCAACGACAACGGGAGAGAGCAGAGGATGGCCGCCAGCGCATGGTTCACAAGCGCGCTTGACAACTCACCAAGCAGTAAGTACGTTAGCAAGCTTCCCACCTGCGGCTATGCCAGTTATCGACTAATCCACTCGTCTTATTGAGACTACTATTTGAATTTTATTTTCAGAATCCTTCTTCAATGGGAACTACATTTTAGTTCTGCACAGCCGTTACCTGTACTTCATGGTTCCGCCGCCCTGTCGCAACTCCCTTCGCAGCCATCTTCCTTATTCTTCTGTTCGCCCCGTTGACAGTACTTTTTTGCGTTGTATAATTCAAAAGCTACTCTTTAAACCATGAAAGGGAAAGAAACAATGAAACGCACCTATCAACCGAACAAACGCAAGCGCGCCAAGTGCCATGGCTTCCGTGCCCGTATGGCTACCAAGGGTGGTCGCGCTGTTCTCGCTTCCCGTCGTGCTAAGGGGCGCAAGCGTCTCACCGTCTAGGAGATCTTTAGGTGCAGACTATTAAATCCAGCACTGAAATCTCCCAGCTCTTCTCTACGGGGCATCGTCTTCATACGCCATACTTTACGGTTATTGTAGGCGCCCAGGACGACAAGCAGAGCAATCATGAGCGACACGGCCATTCCGGTCGTGTCGCTTTTATTGCAGGGAAGAAGTTGGGGAATGCCGTTTGGAGAAACCGCGCCAAGCGCCGCTTGCGAGCACTCTGTATGGAAATGGGTGGGCCGTGGGCCGGCTTTGACGTGATATTTCTGGCAAAATCAGGCCTCACCCGGGCTTCTTATAGTAAAGTGCTGAAAGCATGCGGAAATGTCGCTGAGCGCCTTGCCCAAGGCGAAGGGAAGAACACCGTTGAAGAAGCTACTCGTACGCATTAAGAGGATTCCGACTCTGGTCGCTATCGGTCTTATTATGTTTTACCGAATGGCTCTTTCACCCCTTCTTCCCCCCTCTTGCCGCTTCATTCCCACATGTTCCGAGTACGGACTCACCGCGTTCAAGCGATATGGGTTTTGCAAAGGGTTCGTGCTCACTGCAAAGAGGATACTGCGATGCCGCCCTGGCGGTCCGTGTGGGTACGATCCCGTTCCCTGAGTCGCTGGTGCATTTGGAAAGGTAAGCTATGTGGGATATCTTTAAAGACTGGATCTTCGACATCATCCAGTTCTTCTATAACTTCTGCCACGACTGGGGACTGGCGATCATCATCGTCACGATTATCTTTCGTATCATCGTCGCGCCCCTCATGCATAAGCAAGCGAAGTCCAATTATGCTATGCAGAAGGTGCAGCCGAAGATTCAGGCCTTGAAAGATCGTTTCCCCGATGATCCCACGCGTCAATCCCAGGAGATGCAGAAGATCTACGCGGAGATGAAGTTCAACCCGCTCGCTGGTTGTCTTCCGATGTTGCTCCAGATGCCGATCTTTATTGCTCTGTTCCAGGTGCTTCGCGAGATGGGCGATCGTATTGGCGAGGGCACGTACTCGTTCTACAACTTGGTTCCGAATCTCGTCACGACGCCCTCTCAGGCTTTCGGCGAGGGATTCGGAACATTTGTTCCCTATCTCATTCTCATGATTATCTTTGCTGGTGCTACCTTCCTTCCGATGGTCCTTCAGCAGTTGAAAACTGAAAACACCCAGCAGAAAAATCAGACGCTCATGATGGGCGCGATCATGTCTCTTATGATGCTTTGGATTTCCTGGGGTTCGCCGGCGGGTGTATTGCTGTTCTGGGGCGCATCCTCCCTTATCGGTATCGGGCAGAACCAGTTGACGCTTGCGCGCTGCCGTGCTGCCGATCGGCGTAAAGAGGAGGAAGAAGCTCTCGTCGTCAAGCCGATCGAGGTTAACGTCACGCGCAAAGAGAAGAAGAAGCGTCCTAAGAAAAAGCGCTAGACCTTACTGATTTTAGGGAGTGTTTCACATGAAACACTCCCTTTGTACGTTCCGCGGCATCATTTCAACCGCGGTGTTTAAGGTTAGGAGCCTGTAATGACTGAAGAGTTCGAGGACATGATTGAAGAGGTAGAAGACGAGGTGGTGGAAGAATCTCAGTCTTCTGCAGACCCCATTAATACCGAAGAGGTTGTTGAAGAGGACGAGCTTATCGTGACGGACGAGATGCTCGATACTATTGCTGACACTGCTATCGCGGCGCTCCAAGATATTCTCCAGTATTTCAATGTCGGCGAAGTGACTATTGATGAATATGAGGGTGACGAGGGCGAACTGATTCTTGATATCAGCGGCAAAGATATGGCTGTCCTTATTGGTCGTCATGGAAAAACTCTTGACGCGCTGCAATTCATTGTGTCGATGATAACGGTACGCACTATCGGTTTCCGTTATCCAGTTATTGTCGATGTTGAGGGCTATAAGAACCGCCAGCGCCAAAAGCTCGAGTCGATTGCGCACAGCTCCGCTAATCGAGCTGCTTCTCAGCACCGTAAAGTTGGATTGCGTCCGATGACCCCCTACGAGCGTCGGATTATCCACATTGCTTTGAGGGACGATGATCGCGTCGAGACCGTTTCTGAGGGGGAGGGGCCTTCCCGCCATGTGGTCGTGGTTCCTCTGTAAAAACTGTTCGAATACTTTCAATGTGCTGATGGGACGCGCATAGCACGTCCCATTTCCTTTATTATGGACACGTTCGCCTATGGAAAGGAGTTGAGATGGCAGATGATCAGACGATGAGCTTGATGCAGTGCTATCTTGATTCAATCCTTGAAGCAAACAAAGTTACGAATCTTACTCGCATTACTGATGGGGAACAGGCGCGTCTTCTTCACATAGAGGATTCGCTGGTAGGTTTGCCGGAGGTCAATGAAGCTCCTGACGGCCTCTATGGAGACCTTGGCTCAGGAGGGGGGTTCCCCGGCGTCCCTCTTGCGCTTGCGACAGGAAGAACGACCCTTCTCGTTGATTCGGTGAAGAAGAAAATGGCCATCGTCCAATCTGTCCTCGATGATCTTTCGTTGAGTGAGCAAATTTCCACATCGAGCGAACGCATCGAGTATCTTCCTCTGAAGTACAAGGAGAAATTCGCCGTCCTCACAGCTCGAGCTCTGTCTAAACTAGTTTCTCTTATAGAGCTTGCTTCGCCCCTTTTGAAAAAGGGCGGTCGGTTAGTCTGTTATAAAGCCCAGCTATCATCGGAGGAACTTGATGAAGCTCTTGCTGTGCAAGACCTTGTGGGTATGAGAATGATCTCCCAGCGTGAGATTTGCTTGAGCGATGGAGAGACCATGAGAACCATTGTAGTGTTTGAGAAAGTCGGCAAGTCACGCATCAAGCTTCCTCGAAGAATTGGCTTGGCTCAGAAACAGCCACTGCGTCCCCGTAGCTGAATGTAGTATGTGATCGTGTTTCACGTGAAACACGATCAATTTGAATCCTTCTGTCGAACATCGCCTGAACCAGCTTGAGGCGATGATATACTGTGCTCCAATCAAGGAAGGAGGTTCCTGTGGGATTCTTTGATGGTCTTAAACGAGACACAAAACAAGCCCGGACTGTCGAAGAGGTTGATCAACCTCAGACTCAGGAACAAGAAGTGGTAGTCGCTGAAGAGGAACTCGTTGACGATCCTGAAAATATTGAAGTGGTTGTCAGGGAGGTTGAGGATTACGCAGCTCCTGTGATTCCTCGAGAACCTTTGAAGAGCTATAAAGACAAAGCGCCGGTGCGTCATGTTGTTGGACAGACGAAGATCATTGCCATCATTAACCAAAAAGGTGGCGTAGGGAAGTCGACAACGGCGATCAACCTTGGGGCTGCACTGGGAGAGATGGGCAAACAGGTGCTTCTTGTCGATCTTGATCCTCAGGGAAATTGCTCCAGTGGCCTAGGCGTTGAGAAGAGTCTTATACAGCAGTGCATCTACGATGTTCTCCTTAACGATGTTCCTCTTGAAGAGGTAATTATTCCTGATATCGCCGAGGGATTAGACATTGCTCCGGCTACGATTAATCTTGCGGGGGCGGAAGTCGAGCTGGTCTCGGAAATGGCGCGAGAGAATCGCCTTAAGGATGCTGTGGGTAGCATGCGGGGCAAATATGATTTCATTCTCATCGACTGCCCGCCTTCTTTGGGTCTTTTAACAGTTAATGCTCTGGTGGCGGCCGATAAATTGCTTATTCCTATCCAATGCGAGTTCTATGCCTTGGAGGGTGTGACAAAACTTCTCGAATCAATGAAGCGTGTCAAATCTCGCCTTAATCCTACTCTGGATATCTACGGCATTCTTCTTACTATGTACGATAGTCGTACGACACTCTCGAAGCAGGTTGTCGATGAAGTGCGTGAGTATTTTGGGCGCCTGGTGTTCGCCACGCCTATCCCTCGCACGGTTAAATTGTCGGAAGCTCCGAGTTTTGGGCAGCCGATTACCCAATACGATCCCAAGGGAAGAGGCGCTCTTTCCTATATTGAATTAGCGAAGGAAGTGATTGCACGTGGCTAAGCCCGAACGTCGTGGAGGACTCGGTCGAGGTCTGGGTTCCCTCCTCCCCGGTTCCTATGAATCACCTGCCCCTGTTTCCCCTGCGCCCGAGCGCCAGAGAGTGACAATTGAAGTAGATGAAGAGGCGGCGCGAGAGGCCCCTGTTTCTACACGGCCCGTACGGACGATGGTTGCGATAGAGGAAGAACCAGTAAAGGTCTCTGAACCCATTGTGCGAGAAGCCATCATTGAGGAATCGAGGATTGAGGAGGTTCCTGCACGGGGAACTGATGAGGTGGAGATTGATAGAATCGCCCCTAATCCTGATCAGCCGAGAACCCAATTTAAAAAAGAAGAAATAGAAGAACTCGCTGCTTCTATTGAAAAGGATGGTCTGCTCCAACCTATTCTTGTAAGGCAAATGGCCGATGGTACCTATCAGATCATTGCCGGTGAGCGCCGTTGGCAAGCCTCTAGGGCTGCTGGTCTTAAGAAGGTTCCCGTTCGTGTAAAAGAGGTTGATGACGACCAAGCCCTTGAGCTTGCGTTGATTGAAAATATTCAGCGCTCTGATTTGAACCCGATAGAAGAGGCGTACGGATACCGTCGGTTGATGGAGCGACGCTCGATGACTCAGGCGGAAGTGGCGCAAGCAGTTTCCAAAGGTCGTTCGACTGTCGCCAATGCACTTCGACTTCTCGATCTTCCTGAAGAGGCTCAGCAGCTTCTGTTTGAGGAAAAGATCACGGCGGGCCATGCACGTGCCATTCTTTCAGTGCCCACAGCTGAAAGTCGTCTTTCCTTGACTCAGAAGATTATTGATAACGGTTTGAACGTGCGCGAAGCAGAGAATCTCGCTCGCCTTATGTCAGGTAAAAAGGACGGCTCTGCCTCGACTCCTCGTGAGCCGATGCCTGCGGTTTACAAGTCTGTGGCGAAGACCTTACGCGAGACACTGAAGACTAACGTGCGTGTGAAATCGTCCAAAGGGAAGAATAAAATCGAGATTGAATTCAAAGATGAGGAAGATTTGCGGCGACTCTTCAGCGAGCTTGTTGGTGAGTAACTTTCGCTAGCATTTAATGACTAAGAAAAGAGCCTGTTTCACGTGAAACAGGCTCTTTTCTTTTGTTAAAAGAAGTCGTTGTAGACCCTAGTGTGAGGTAAGAGGAAATGCTTTACATAACATGCCATTAGTTATCTTTGTTTCACGTGAAACAAGAGAAGAGAAAGACGAATTAACGAAGAGAACCTTGCGCTAACTTGTTTTTTAACTGACCACATGCTCCATCGATATCAGCTCCGCGGGATTTCCTAAAACTTGTTTCCACACCATAATGGATCAGTATCTCGACCCAATGTTTTGCAGTTGCTGGCGAGGCAGCTTGCAGAGGGGATCCTTCTACGGTGTTCACCGGAAGAAGGTTGACATGGCAGAGTAGCCCATCGCAGAAGTCGAGAAGTGCTCGAAGATCTTCTTCTGAATCGTTGACATCCTTGATGAGGAGATACTCGAAGGAGACACGACGGTTGGTCGACTGGGTGTATCTCTCCACAGCCTTTTTTAGATCCGAAAGAGGTTGCTTTGCCACTTTCGGCATAAGCCGATCACGCTTCTTCTGTAAAGCCGAATGAAGAGACACGGCGAGCGTGAATTGCTCTGGCTCTTGGGAGAGACGATCGATCCCATCTATAATGCCGCAGGTAGAGAGCGTGATATGTCTCGCTCCGATATTGAAATCGTCCCGGCTGTTTAGAATGCGCAAAGCGGCAAGAACTTCATCGTAGTTAAGGAAAGGTTCCCCTTGACCCATAACAACGACATTGCTTACCCGTTCTTGGAAATCCTCTTGGACGAGAGCCACTTGAGCGATGATCTCTGCAGCCGTGAGATTCCGTGTAAGGCCTTCGCGGCCAGTTGCACAGAACTGGCAGGCCATAGGACATCCTACTTGTGAGGAAACGCATACTGATAGCCGATCGAGGGAGCCGTCTCGATGGTAGACGGGCATGCCCACCGTCTCAACTAATGAGCCGTCGGCCAGGGTCACAACATATTTGCGTGTCCCATCTAAGGAAACTTGTCGGTCGAAAATTTTTACCGTCTCCAACGGAAAGAACTCAGAAAGTTTCGTTCTGAGGTCTTTCGGAAGGTTGGACATGGTATCGAAAGAAGCCGCGTGATGGCGGTGAACCCACTCGTGGATCTGTTTTGCGCGAAAGCGCGGGTATCCCCACGAGGTGACAAGATCCTCGAGTTCGGCTTCTGTAAGCTTTATCAGTTCGTTATTCATAGGTTCATTATAGACGGTGGCGTTGCTCTGATATACTGCCTCCAGAGATTTACCGTCTGGAAGGAATGCTCCATGGCAGCAGTAGTTGAACCCGCAAAATGTCGCGTCGCCCTCTTAGCTGGAGGAACCAGTAGGGAACGCGAAATTTCCCTTGCATCGGGCAAAGGTGCCGGGGAGGCGCTTCGTGAAGCGGGGTTTATTGTTCAGGAGTTGGATCCGGCGAAGAAGGATCATCTGAAAACGCTCATTGAGGAGCCCTTCGACGTTGCCTTTCTCTGTCTTCATGGAAAAGGTGGCGAGGATGGCGTGCTCCAGGGCTTTCTGGAAACGATCGGCCTACCTTATACGGGACCTGGTGTGTGGTCAAGCGCGACGGCGATGAATAAGGCCCAATCCAAGCTCTTTTACCAGCGCGAAGGCATTCCTACTGCTCCCTATCAATACATCAAGAAGGGAGAGGGATATTCCGTTCAAGAACTTGCATTGGCTATGGGCGGAACCTGTGTCGTGAAGCCGGCTACCGAAGGCAGCGCTTTGGGCATTTACATCGTGGAAGGCGAAGAAGCTATCGCTGATGCCATCGAGCGTGTGTTCGAAATCGACGAGCTTGTTGTCGTTGAGAAGTATATTCAAGGTACCGAGCTTACGGTTGCCGTGTTAGTAAACAGAGATCC